>Ga0131853_10017477_pt1 | contig 13057 bp, 13 predicted proteins | sample TergutLab28metaG_FD_92764 | JGI IMG/M metagenome (GOLD analysis project Ga0131853, IMG submission 92764) | Labiotermes labralis P1 segment gut microbial communities from Petit-Saut dam, French Guiana - Lab288 P1 (version 2) (version 2) | ecosystem: Host-associated > Arthropoda: Insects >...
AGAATTTTAAATTATACATTAGTATTAATAGCAGTGTATTTTACTCATTGCAGTTAATCAATACCAGAAGCTGTATTTACAGTTATACGAGCTCCTGATGATGGGTGTCAACACCTGAAACATGTACAGCTGCCTACAGTAATGTAATAAACTGAATAAGTCGCATCTAGTTGGAAAATTCTTAAATTTGTTAAATTTAATCTGTATGTGTCACTATATGAAGGTCATATGTGTGGGTCACTCTGTATCTCAGATTGCCATAAATTGTAAACATGTACATCCAAGATTATTAATATATAGCAACTGAATTTAAGCATACCTTTAACTTTGAAATGAAATCATCCGTTGTTTGAAAATTGGCAGTGGACTGTTTCAATGGAAAAGTGAGTTGATCGGCAGCTCGACTGCTGTACACAACAGCATCCCAACGACCCAGCTGAGTTTTCACATTTCGAAATCCTACTGTACGTTGAATCTGGAACAAAGAATACATGATGATTACACACAAGATCAAACAATAAGGTACCATGACTCATCTATATGAACAGATATATATTAAGTAAGAGAAAAAGTGTTTTATTTTCTTTCAAAATAATCTCCCTTAACTGCAACACATTTTTACACCCTCTTAAAAAATACCAAGATTTCATAACCTAATCTACAAATTTTCAAATAATGTATCCCATCCAGGCAGCACACACTTTGAAACGCAAACAGCAAAGCTAGCATTGAAGCTGAAAAACAGAGTCCACAATTTGGACAAACCATGTAAACAAAGCTGACATTCTCCTCCACAGCTATATAAAAATTAGGCTGAAAGTTATTCCAGCCCAATATGCTGAGTATTATTCCTTCTATAAGACAAGAAACTGACCATCTAATAGAAACTCAACAAGTCTTAATAATAAGCTGCCTAGTTACTCAAGAAAAACAAACTACTTTTAAAATGAGAACTGCAGCAAGTAGTGGTAACTTCTTACCAACATTTTGGAACAACCTATCAATCAATAGGTTGTTCCAAAACATCAATAAGAAATTACCACTACTCACTGCATAATAACCCAGAACAGCGCAGTTCTCATCTGCTTCATGGCAAAAGCCTGAAATCACACATAACTTTTAAAATGTTAACAGCAGTGATATATATTGTAACAAGCTGTTTTAGTCCAATTTTAAAATATAAACACAAACATATCATATAAGATGCATTATAAACTGAGATTTCAATTTCTGATAATCAAAACAATGCATATAGTTTGTTTTCCCCTCTGTATGACTGTAAATAGCCTGAAGACAGCTTAAATTAAGCTGAAACCTGCAGCTTTAATTGTGGTTTTCACAATAAACCATTGTGTTTCATAATTATTGATAACTTCACACACTGATCAGCTACCTAACTGAAGATTTCTGTTTTGCAGTATCTTCAACTGAGGAAAATCATATTCCTCAATTGAAAAGACACCTTAACAAACTATAAACAACTACATTTGCAGTTGGTCATGAGTGTTCAGAGTTTAAATTAATACTCATATCCTTATTCTTCTTCAGCATCAAAGATAAGCAGCAGTGGCTGAATTCAAAAGTAAATCTAAATAAAGAACATATATTTAGGAGTACACAGAAGAGAAGTCAACCCCTTGCAAGACCCTACATACACACAACTTAAAAAGCTGCAAATACTTTCCATACACCCTAATGGCGTACGAAACTCTGATTTACATTATCTGAATAGTCAAATCCATACACAAAATGTTTTGTGTGGCCATTGTGATCAATCACACTTTTATAGCTTTATTATTTACATTATATTCAAAATATAGCTTAATTACCCTTACTTCTGGAATATTTTGCTGGATCACTGAATATTCCTAATGTTTTGAGACAATGCAATACTCTTATTTTCAAAGGTTGAAATATTCAACTGTAATGAAGACCTTTGAATATTGAACACCTTACTGCCTCAAATCATTGGGAACCAAATACTCACTGACACAGTGCCACATCACAAAGCAGATAACTCACCCACAGCATTATGAAAACCTCAAAACTTGTGATGTGTACTTTGTTAAGTAAAATACAACATGACATATGCTAAAAACTCTTGACTGTAATAATCTGTATATCAAAACTTTCAGTGCATACAAACAAGACTGCAAATACCTGCATCACCTTGATATTCTACATTATCACATTTTCCTTCCCAGATTACCTCTGCTTATACATTCTCTGTACACACACTGCACCGAATAAACACATGGGTTGTCATACTTTGTTTCAGGTACTACATGCTACTAAATGTAAATAATTTTAGAGTATAAACTCTTTCAAAACTGAAAAGTTATAAAATAAATAAAACCTCAGTAACCAGCATCTTAAGGCACATCAACATGAAGGAAACAGAAGCCCTGGTATTGAAAATAATTGTGTGATAGCAACTAATGAGTTTATGATCAGACAGTTCACTATTACCCCTTTAGCACTGGAAGATGACTTTAGTCCATGCACAGTGAGATGATCAGAAAACCATACATCTCTTAAGTCACTAGCCAAGACCATGGCCAGTAATACACAACCATGAGGTACCAGATCTTTTGCAGAGTACACCAGGCACTTAATTCTGGCATCAAAGGGTTAATGAAATGTGTGTATTGACACCATACAAATGTGTAAAATACGTCCTCACTCCAGCTGGTTTGGCAAATGGCAAGTACCTTACTTAACACCAGCTTAAAATCAAGCTGCCTGTAAACACATCACTGTAGTAGTTTGGACTACAGTAACTACAAAACATAATTTACCCTTGCAGCAACAGGTTTCTCTAAGGGACGTGGCAGCGTTCGTGCTTTGCGTTGAACAGAACGTAACTGTTTGGTGATAGCAGCATAGCTACCTTGCTGGTCCAATGACTTTGCCAAATTTCTTACAAACACTGCATTTTTGTTGGTACCACTCTTCCCCAGATGGAACTCTGACACTTGAAAACTCGATTCCTTACGACATGGAGGTTTTACTCTAGAAAAAAAAGGTCACATTCTTAAGAGAGTTTTAAGGCACCACTGAATCACAATAATTAAAAAAAACCAACATGGTGCAAGTCAATTTTGTGGTATTGTAGGTGACCTGCATATAGGCTAAGAGTTAAGATCATTCCTCTTAGCACAAACAGTGTGCCTACCTAGACACAGACCAAAACTGTTTCCTCCTCCAGCCCTTCCACTCTACTATTCACCTGAACATCCATAAGAAGCTACTAGTAACTAAAAAGACAAAGAGCAACTGACACTGACTATAATCAATTAGCTGACTCAATTTCAAGCAGCATTAATTAGATACAAACCTGGATACTGACAAAGAGAGATAGAAACCAAATGAACACATTTGAAAGGAAAGTGTATAGAAGAATTTTAGGCCCACTATATGAAAATGAAAAAGAAAATTGGAGGATATTAACAAATAAAGAAATTTATGCAACTGTTAAAAAACCTACTATAACAGAGACAATAAGGTTAAATATATTACGTTGGTTTGGGCATGTACAGCAAATGGAAGAAAACAGAAATCCCAAAAGAGTATTATATATGAATTTGGGAACAACCAGCTTGAGAGGTAGACCAAGAAATAGATGGCAGAATGAAGTGAAGGAGGATGGAAGAATAGTTGGTGGAGAAGGGTGGCAGTAAAAACCACATAACAGAGAGGAATGGAAAAAGCTCCTGAGAACGCCAAGGAATCATCGCATTCTGCACATAAAAATGGAATGAATGAATGAATGAATGAAGAAAATATTTCAGTACACACTCATTGTACTCTATTGATGAATTTATGTTTTAAAAAGATTCACAGTCTTAGAATCTGTTGTAAATAATGGATTCAGCATAACATTTGAATACTTCATGTGAAACCTTTATAAAATTTTACATCATTCTAAGTCTCTACATTTTGTACTTTTTCTGGCTACTCCATATCCTACTGTCACTTTGCCTAAATTCTGGATCCATGGAATGAACAAACAAATGCGTGCACATGCACTTCTTGGAGCCAACAGTTTCATTACAATTATCACAAAAGCCAGCTATCAGACAATATCCAGGGCCAGTGCACACAACACTATTACTTTAGCAATTATTTTTCGTATGTTATATGACATCAACTGGTAAGAGAAGTGTTGAAAATTAGTCAGAAAATATTGGAAAGGAAGCAGCCATGGCCTATTTAAAGTATTATTTCAGCAACCGCTTGGAAGGTTTTAGAAAAACCACAAAAGGAAAGCAGTGCAATACCCTGAAACCCGAAGGATCTTGCAGTTAGCTAAAAGCCAGGATTCAACCTACTACGAAATACAGGTCAGACATTTTCCTACACAGCATTGGCCTGTAAACCTCTTTTGTGAGCCACACTGAATTATCAGTTGTGTAATACAGGTTGTACTTCAAAATGAAAAGAACATACCAGTGGAAGACAATAATTCATGACAAAAATGTCAACTTTTCTACAAAGCTGGTTCCAAAACACACACACACATACATATACATGTTTGTATGTTTTATATATATTTATATATATATGTGTGTGTGTCTATTTATATATACAGGTCTATTATCCTTACTACTTCAGTTTAAAAACATATCCTAATTTCAATGTTTCAACAACACACTTATATTAATGCAGATGTGGGCCATGCTTAAGGGATTCTAGGATAGCATGTGACCCATAGACACTGACTGATAAACCATACTGTCAAGATGGTAAACTTCATATAAAATTATTGATAAAATCCACATAAGACATACCGCTGCTTACAATCAAGTTGAGATACAGCAGCTAACAAATTGGAATGTAGCGCTTCATTTATCTCATGGTCACTATTATCGCTATATGTGGAATCAACGCTGTCCATTTTCAGACCAATCTAAACTGTAAGAAACACAAACAACATTTGATGACATCAGTAACAGAAAATATACAGAATATATGTCACAACAGTCGTAGTATTGATCAATGAGTGTTGTAAGATTCATAAATTAATAATGCCAATCTACATCCTTTAGATCAGTCACCAAACCTCAGTGTTCACTCCATTATATTAAGGATTACATCAGTCATTGTATGTTACATCCAATGACAAAAAGTGAGAGGGTTGTCACGTGTTTTGCAGTAAGGTTTCTTGTATTTCTAAACAGTAAAGAGCAGCTTAAAGCTGTGTACTCTGCATATTTCCATTCAATTATGACACATTAAACAATGTTCTGGGATAAACCTCATGACAGTAATAAGACACTCCTTCTACACAAGATAGTTATCAGAATCATGGCAGCTGCTCATACACAAGAATCATGCACACGATTCTTTAGAAAGTTCCACACTTTTCACTGAGCCAATGAGTATACACTGGCACTAGTAACAATGCAACACAGAACCTGGAAAAATCCAAGACAAACTCAGAAGATTAAATCAAACAGTGGCACTTATACTGCCTTCACATACCAGTAACAAATCTTCCATTCTATCAGAAAGCAAATTTACTATGCTGGTATAAGTTTATATAACATGCTCCTTTTGAGATTAAGTTTTTGTCCACCACAAATACATAATTCTAAATAAATGTGAAAGAATTCATTAGACTCACTACTTCTGCTATGTTGAAAACCTTACATTAGTAAAAAATGAGTGACAGGCTGAAATTAGACATCTCACCGTAAACTTCGCACACATATGCATACTGCATTAGTATGCATGTATACTGTTGTACGTACTTGTGTCATAGTACTGTTACAATTACGACTATATTATATTTTGGAGTGTACCCTTCACTGTGTACTGTACACTGTACAGAATAACTTACATACATACATGAATGAGTGTGCTACATAAAAAAAAAATATAGAGAACTTGGAGCATAATGTAGAAATTCACAGTTATAATGCATGCAAAAAGATGGAGATCCACGTTCGGTTTTGTAACACAGACGTTTTCAAAAAAAAAAAACAGTGTAGCATATATGGGAACTAAATGATGATATATTTTTTTAACTGCAATTGGGTTGACAGCCGGTGGCAGTAGTACAGTACATATTTACACACAAACACTACATAGAACAACACAATCAATACAAATACATAGAACAACACAATTAACTAATTGGGAAGATTGCGGGCCATGCTCTGTCTATGCGAGTTAAACTATACTAAAACTATTCCTTCTTCATCACTTTTTTTACTCATTAGAAGAATCTGTATCTTCCTAGCGATTAACCTATGATATTTATCTGACTTTAAGTATACAAAATATAACTACACACTTTATGAATTATTTGTTGAATATTATTTAAGAGATTTTAAAAGTATCTCATGTATGTTTAAAATATATTACAGACTGACGAGTCTACTGTCATATGTACGATATTTGCACAAAATGAATATGATACAATAAAATACTCTGACATTTGCCCTACAACTGAGGAAAAAGCCTGGAAAAACCTCAGTCAGGGTAGCCAAAGAATGCCAGTTGGCACGATGAAAACAGAATACACAGAAGAGTGAAAACTGAATATACAGAACAGTGAAAACGGAATACACAGAGCATTAAAAAATTACTAAATCACATTAAAATGCAGAGCCAGTATTTTAAGAGGGAGAGGAAATAAGTCACTGTGCAGAGAAACAAATACCACATAATACAGTACTGTACACAACATGCAATCAGTGTGTTCTTCACGATCGGCATGTCACCGCTGCCAGTGTGCTGCAGCATTACACTCCGTCAGTTTTATAGGTCTTACATTAAGGTATAACCATCACGGTAGCAGCAACAATACACTGACTTTTTGAACGGCCTATATTACAACATACATTTTACTCAGTGGAAAAAATACATATCATGTAAACCTCGTGGGCGAAAGGCATGGCCAAGTATTCTTCTATCCAATTTTACTGTACATTTATGTAATTTTCATATTATTACTCTCAGTTATATACTTGTAACCGTACACGGCGAACGACTAATATTGACATGTTCTGTGTCAGGTACTTAAATGCAATGAATAATATAATGAAGAACGGAAGGAAATTCTGCAAACATTTCATACTCAACACACACACAATTTGTGTCGTATGGCATGTGTTAAGAATATGGATAACAATGTAACTGCTTGCCTGCAGCGTAACTTCCTGTACACTAACTACTCCTTACTTGCTCTTACTATGGCTTAGGGTACTAAATGATTTGTGCTGCATGATTACTACACATCACACACTTACGCACACCATACGTAAGCCTACTAACCACATGGATGAAAAGATGTCAGCGCACAGAACATCTGTGTCAGCGTGTGATTACTCCAATCCATGATTACGACCGCCACGGCCTCAGATTAATAAACACGACCGCCACGCCGGTGATACCAATGCCACACTTTGATTTTTCTCTCTAGAAATTTTAATAATTGCGTTGGCAGCGACAATTGCTACTACGAACATGTATCGAAAACAGAAGGGAGAAAGATTCAAATTCGTAACTAGTCCGAATACTGTATTTATTTATATAGATTTAGTGGGGTTTCAAGGGCGACATTCACTTACACTTGCATGCAGGGAAACACTTGTGTATGGAAAGCGCGGGTTTACTGCAAAAAGTATATTTCGTGAGGCGCGTGAGTTAAATTGGTACCCCCATTTCCGCGGCAGGACTTGTTTGTTGCCTGCAGCGGATGTCTCCACAGAGCATCTATGTCTTCGTTGACTGTGCAGTAGGAAGCGGGCCAGTGGGAATGTAGTGTTTGGTGTTGTGTAAAGCTATATATTTAATATACAAGTACGTGGCATTTTATGCAAAATGGGACGCAAATCTGCTAAGAGTAAAGAGAAGAGGCAACAACGAAAAGAGGAAATTGCTCGAATATCTGCTTCACAGGCAGTTGTAAACAAAGCAAATAATCAGGAAGACCCAATGTCCCCATTCCCTGTATTCAGGAAATTCGAAAAGAGTGGCCTTACCGCCGTGCTGGAATGCAAACCATGTGGTTCCCTAGATGTAGCAACATTGGACTGGATTTTTAATCTTGAAAAGAGGAACATGAAAGCATTGTATGAAGCGTGTGAGTGGGGTTGGAATGAGAAGGTAAAGAAAGAAGAAATGACAGATGACAGAGCATGGTATCTTATAGCACGCACTCCGGAATCAGAATGCAAACCAGTCGCATTTTCACATTTTCGTTTTGATGTGGACTTTGGTGATGAAGTCCTTTATTGTTACGAGTTACAGTTGGAGGAAGAGGTGCGTAGGAAAGGTCTCGGTAAGTTCATGCTCCAAGTACTGGAACTGATTGGGTTTTCTGCAAATATGAAGAAGGTTGTTCTTACAATACTAAAACACAATCCTGAAGCTAAGGCCTTCTTTACTGCTCTCAAGTACACGACTGATGAAACGTCCCCAGAGGATAATGTACTTGAACAATATCCTTATGAGATTCTCAGCAAAATGAACAAAAAACTGTTATCTATTTAACTGTGTGATCAAAATTTGAAGTGTGTTATACCGAAGAGCAATAGAAGTTTTTGCAGCTCAACAACAGGATTGGCTTGCTGCGTCAAGTTGTTTTGTTGACATTGATCAACATTGTGTTGAAGTGAGGTAGGGAATTGTTGCTCATGAAGATTTGTGACTTAAAGAGTCAAGACATATATGTCTTGCACTACATTTGATGAATTAAATTTTATGGTGAAATCAAAATTCAATAGCCTTTTCATTTCTTCCTAAAAGTAATTATGCTAAGAGGGTGTACCTTCCACAAAAAAGATCACTAGGGTGATTACGATGAGTTTAGTATTTGTACTCTGTACGAAGTCTATTGCTTGGTGTTTGTAATGTCTGTTACAAAAACTGCTTGATGCGTTATGCTGATAGTAGTCTCCAGCTCCTGTTATCATGTGTATGAATACACCTGAGTTCAGAGTTTGAACCTGTTTTATTTCTGTGCTGACAATGTGTCTATAATAAAGCTTTCCAGGACAGTTAATATCTTCTCCTGTCTTTCCCCTTGGTACATGTGCACATAATGCCATTTCAGACACCTTGTGCATGTTTCTCAGTGTTCCTGGGAATGAACTGTATTCTAGCAAGAGCATATGCAAATATGTTCCTGACATATTTGGAATGTTCATGCTATTTACATCGAAATATCCAGCTTCCCAAGAGAGGAATGTGAAACTATTAGATCTCTTGTGTGCTGGTTACATTTTTTTAGTAATAAATTATGCTGGAAAAAATGGAATCATCGAAGGAGGTAATGTCAGTCTTACTGAAAATTATAAATTGACTTAGATAAACATTACTTGTATATTTTTTGTGGCACCAAGTGACTGCCGAGCAGCACTTAGCATGTTACTTCAACTCAATGTATGTAAATTAAGAAGTAATGGTTCCATACATGATATTCTTTACTTAATTTCCACATTAGTAAGAATTATTATTAAGGAAATCTTGTTTAAAAAAGATGAAATTTCACTAATTAACATTCCCTGGAAATAAAGTATAATGATGTTGACCATATAGACTCTCGAGATTTGGTACAGATCATCGTTATGAATTCTTTGATGGCTTATTGAGTTAAATTAATGAAGGAACAGTACATGACAGAATAAATTATAAGAGTTAATGTTTAGTGTTTAAAGCTGCTGATATGAATGTATGAATAATGATATGGTGTTCCATGATACTTCTCGAGAGGTGCTGTTAGATAATGGTAGAAATGGTGGTGATGATTGTGCTGCATCTCAAGATGCTAATAGGAATAGTGAACTAATGTACTCTGAGACTTCAAAGAGAAGAGAATAAAGAAGCTTTGGTTAGTATGGAATTCCATGATACTTCAAGTAGTGCAGTTGATGAAATCCTGATGGTTGATAAAAGAAGTTGTGATGATGACTGTGCTGTGTCTAAAGATACTGATAAGAATATTAAGCTAGTGCCCTATGATACCTCAAGGAGAAAAGTTAATGAAGAAGCTATGGATGATAAAGTTATTCCATGATACTCCAAGAAATGTAGTCAATGATGGAGCCTTGATGGATGATAAAGGTAATGATGGTGATGATTATGTGGTATTTCAAGATGCTGCTAGGAGTATTGAACTAGTGCCTAATGATATTCCAAGGAAAGAAAATGAAGTTTTCATCAAGGATAGTAACTTTGATTTATAAAAGACAAAAAAGGCCCCCCTTAAAATATAAAAAAAATTAATGTGTTAATACCTTTTCTTTGTCTATATTTTCTGGATGTTCTGTGTCTCACTGAACACCAATTAAAACAGGCACAATTAGAACTTACTTATCTTGATAATTATCTCCTTGGTGCTGGGTATTGCAGAAAAGATTTAAGGAAGGTTGGAGTAAGCATTTTCATTCATGGTGACCTAAAATACTCTTAAGGTTAAAATAAATGAATTTTATAAGGAATAACTTACTGAAGCCTGTGCAATAAAAACAGAATGATACTTTACTAGTGTTTGTGTAATGGCTATAGAGCAACTTCAGGTGATTTTAAAGTGTTGATGGATGGCTTTGATAGTATCATTATGAAAATTTATAAAATAGAACTTATGATTGTTGTATGTGGTGATTTTAATATTAATTACCTTTTAGAGAAAGATGTGAGGAAACAACTTGATGCTATGTTAACCTCGTACGACCTAACCAGCAGGATAGATTTCCTCACAAGAATTCAGAATAAATCTAGTACAGCATTTAATAACACTTATAAATACTCTTCATATTAGTAACTTCCTTATTACTCCCCTGGTTAATGGGCTATCAGATCATGATGCCCAGCTTCTAACAATTAATGAAACAAATCTAGTAAAACAAACATGCCATACTACAACTATTCGGGGTATAAATAAAAAAACAATAATAGAATTCCAAATTAAATTAAGGTATGAATTATGGGATAATGTCTTGAACGTGATAATGGTAATGACAATATTTTATTTATGTGAGAAAGATCAACAAGATGCACACTTTTTCTTAAAAATTTATTTCAATTCAATTATCATTGACATGTTTCAAACAAATAATTATTCATCAGCAGGAGGTCTGTACAATGAGCGTACAGTATTTTACCATGCATCTTTATGATGAGTCTAGTTGCCAACATGATACGATAGTATCAATTGTATCACGTCAGTGACTTTTATAAAAAGGTTCCTTTTATATGGGTATTAAGATTTTACCACTGATCTCACAATATATATTCTGTCTCCTATTCTTCATGGTTCATAATAATAATCAATTCTGGATGAATTCTGAGATACATAATATCATTAGCAGGAACAATTCTGATTTCCATCAATGATTGTCACATTTGACTATTTATGAAAAAGGTCCCTTTTATATGAATATTAAGGTATATAACAGTCTACTGCCTGAAATGAAATATTTGTCTCATAATATTAAGAAATTTAAATCATCTTCGAGAGGGTTTCTTCACCAACATTCATTTTATATATTGGAAGAATATTTCAGTCATAAAGCAGTTGTGTGATATATTTTGACTGCTCAATTGGTATTTATTATTCTGCCTGTTGTATGAAATTTTGGAGTGTGTTTTCACATGTAAGATAAATTTTATATCTAATAAGGCTACCACTTATTGTTTAATTTTCATTCTATTTTATATTATGTTAAGGATGATATTGTAGCACTATATAGTTTTGTTGATTGTAAATAATATTTGTTAATTCCATCTTGGTACATATGAGTAGTTCTTTATTTGTATAGATCAAGGATATTTATACGTATATCTGTATTTAACTGGTTCTATATCCGTTGGTTGTTACCGACTATGAATCCTTGGAATGAGCAAAATAAGTAAGAAGAAGGAAAAGAGGTATGTGGTTGTAATGTTTGCAGCAGCTCTTTGTGTATTAGTAGCTGATGTGTTTTCTCTGAATGGTCCCTTATGACCAAACAAGTACAATACATTATTAAACTATATACCTTTACAGCAGGATTTTCTGTTACAGTGTTCATTGTTGTTTAATATGTAGTTAAGTTGCATTTAATGTAATGCCTCTTAATGCATTACATGTTTTTTTTTTATGTCTTGTAGGGCCATGTATGTACAATTGTTCTAGACGTCCTCAGTATTGCATGGCATAGAACTATAACAACATATAACAATCTCAGGATCAATAACACCTGCAGATGCTTTGTTGATAAATATACGTAATGCAAGGCAGAGTGAAAACTGCAGTAAGTTACATTTAAGTGGCACATCACTAAGAATCATTGCCATTTTTGGAAAAAACACACCCTCCCCTTTTGTGCAGCCAGTTAATTAGGCACAAAACAATGCAATGGTTAAACACACACATGGTACACCAAGGTAACATGATACATATTGTCTAGGGGAGATTATTAGTCTCAGATCACCAGCAGCTTGAATGGAAATGGCAAGTAAAATGTGGACCCAACACTGCAGTGATGAGAATCCTTGGTGCTGGAGGGTCAGTAACAAGGTGCTGTAGCATGTCTTGCACTGTTGTGGAGAATATGTGCTACACACCAACTAACTGATCTCATTTTTACACAAATAATGAATTGTGTATTGAGTCAGCCATAATGAAAAAACAAAAACTATGATTTGCGTGGAATCAAATTGACTATCATGCCGTTTATTGCGATTCAATATGGAAAATCGCCCACCAAAAGCTGTCATACAGTTCCAGTTTTCATTTAGCCACAATTACTTAGGGTTCCATAATGCTACAAATTGATGTTAACGTGTATCGCAAAAGCCATTTCATAGGTGGCGCGCACGCCAAGGAAATTAAGTTCACTGATAAAGTTTCATGCAACGTGAAACCTTAGTTGCATGAAACTAACGCTTCGATTCCTGGCGTGAAAAGGGTGAAACGCCTGCAGTCAGTTTAAGTCACAATTTGATAAGACTGAGCAACGGCAATTTCACGCAAATTGTCGGGTTGGTTGAGAAAGAGAAGATCCGTGGTTTTTGGTTAAATCAACTACAGTCTGCTGGAAACAAGACGGCACTTTTGCAGGGG
>Ga0131853_10017479_pt1 | contig 13056 bp, 8 predicted proteins | sample TergutLab28metaG_FD_92764 | JGI IMG/M metagenome (GOLD analysis project Ga0131853, IMG submission 92764) | Labiotermes labralis P1 segment gut microbial communities from Petit-Saut dam, French Guiana - Lab288 P1 (version 2) (version 2) | ecosystem: Host-associated > Arthropoda: Insects >...
GTGGTGGGGGTGGTGGTGGTGGTGGTGGTGGTGGTGGTGGTGGTGGTGGTGGTGGTGGTGGTGGTGGTGGTGGTGGTGGTGGTGGTTGTGGCAGTGGCAGTGGTGGTGGTGTTTGTGGCAGTGGCGGTGGTGGTGGCAGTGGTGGTGTTTGTGGCAGTGGCGGTGGTGGTGGTGGTTGAGGCAGTGGTGGTGGTGGTGGTGGTGACAATGATATCAATGACCATGCCGCCAATATCACACCGCAGCATTAATTTCCCCTCACCCATCACCTACTGACAAGGTTACGAATGTACAAAAGTTTACCTGCATTCCTTCACATACTTCTGTGGCCTGGTGCTTAAACACAGAGCTGAATTTCTGTCACAAAGAAGACTGGATGTGGAGCCAACAGACACACACATCTGCTGACAGTACAGTATGAGTCTATTCAGAGAGCAACAAACACAGCTTTTTAATTATCCACATGACAGTCACCTGGGACACGCGGCCACGCAGTCGGGTAACAGATACCAAAGCGTCAGAAGAATCTGCAGTCTCCATTCTAAGAGCACATCAACCTAGGTCTGCCGCAATGACAGGTGTCATAACACACCTGTCCAGAACTCTGATATCTACAATGGCCCAAGTTATCACTTTCCAGTAACACTTTGTGAGAACACAAAGCATTATTTTTTTAATTCAGTTACACAGCTGGTCACTTTGGGCAGTGGTAAATGCCACAGGTATTTGTTGCTGGGATCTGAAGAAATGGCAGATCCCCACAGTGTAACAACACACCGCAAAGTCAACAGTACGGAGGCACTACTAAGGCACTGTAAGCTGAACAATACAAAGCATAGCGTAACAACAACAAAAACTCAACAATATAAAATTTCACAGTAACGTCTACTTACCAAAAATAAATGAATTAAACATGATTCATTCTGATATAAAAAATTAATATCTTATGATATGTCTTCCCACTTTTAGAGTTACAAAAAATCAATGTCCAATATTACAATACACAACGGACTCATGTTTTCTTAAATGTTTACCATTCTTAGTACAGAAACTCAACTTCAAGAAATTTATCATGTATCATAGTTACTACACAAACCAAAATAAAAAGTAAAACAATATAATACACCTGTCACCAAGAAGAGACAACAAAATGGCCACTTATGGTACAAAAATCGTATTTCTAAACTTCACAAAAATCATACATCTAAACTGTACAAAAATTATATTTCTGAACTTCCCAAAATCATATATCTAAACTTCACAAAAATCATATTTCTAAACTTCACAAAACTCAATTTTCTAAACTTTACAGAACTCACATTTCTAAACTGCACAAAAATCATATTTCTAAACTTTATCACCTACAGGTAAGACCTTAAATCCCCAGGCACAACACACCTGGTGGCACAGTATAAATTGGGTTACGGGCATCAATTTTAATGATACGCTGCCTGGCCAGTTCCATATGCCACAACAAGTGTTGTGGCATATGGAACATGACCAATACAAGTTACACACAACAATGCATTTTGTTCCTTACTGCACACGGCACACTACAGTGATATGTGTTTCAAATCTTAAGGTACATAAACCATCATCTGGTCGAAGGGTCTCGATTACATTCATTCTGCAACAAAGTCAATACTGGAAACAAAATTCACATTCTTAAATGTACAACCAGCACACGTGTGGGGACCATGGAAATATCTACCAACAAACTCACAAAATTATGACAGATGGTGACACAGTTCTAATTTTACCGTGCGACACCCAATTTGTAACATTTTGCCATTATAATGACAATGTTTCTCTGAGCATACAATTTCACAGTGAATGTCCCAATTACATAAACATCAACCTGGGCGTCCACACTTTTGTTATAAATATATCGCCATCTGCAACTGTGAGCACACAAAAATTACGTGCATGTTTTCTTGTGAGAACTTTAGCACACCTACGCCGCTCAAATGCATCAATGCATGTGGCGACAGTAATGCTAGGCACAAAACAAAAAAAACACATTTTATACAGAATTCATATGCAGTTTTACATTCAAAGAATTTCACATTTCAGAAATATTAATACCCTGCATTTAATTCGTTACAGCCATCACATCAAATGTCAATGCAAATTTCATATGCTAGATCTGAGGTTCTCACAGTAGTGCTGCTGAAGGCACAGAATTACATCCCACAAGATTTGAATCTCCAGATTTTGTACAGCCACTACACTGCTTTAAATTTTGCAAAAAAATGAAGAAGAAGAAGGAGAAGGAGGAGGAGAAGGAGAAGGAGGAGGAGGAGGAGGAGGAGGAGGAGGAGGAGGAAGAGAAGAAGAAGACAAATGAGGAGGAGAAGAAGAGGAGAAAAGGAGGAGGAGGAGGAGAAGGGGAGGAGGGGGAGAAGGAAAGGGGGAGGAGGAGCAGAACGAGGAGGAGAAGGGGGAGGAGGAGAAGGAGCAAAACGAGGAGGAGGAGGAGAAGGAGGAGGAGGTTGAGGAGGAGGAGAAGATGATGATGATGAAGAAGAAGAAGAAGAAGAAAGCAAGGGGGAACCTTCATAAGATGTGTACCTTTCTACACATCACCACAACAAAATTCTGGGACATTACATTAAATGGCACTAATATCACTGACATTCATAGAGCTGCCATGTTCACAGTACCGAACATGAAGACCTAAATTTTCTGGGATGTTATGCTGTGACAGTTCATTACTGACATTTCAAAGGACCACACTGCCTTCATCTTTATGGTCCAGCAGTCCAAGTAAAGAGCCTGACTGGATGGTGCACCAACAATCTACTAATCATGGGCTACAACATGACTCAGGCCATCAGTTGTTGGTCTCAGCCATGGGGGCCTGGATTCAATGCCAGGGCAGTCAATGTGGGATTTCAAGGGAACACAGCAGCAGTGAGACAGTTTTTTTTTTTAATAAAGGATTTTGGTTTTCCCTTGTCAGTTTCACTCCAACACTGTTCCACACTCATTCTCCTGTCACCACTGCTAGATGACCCCACCAACTGATGTCATTATAAAACACACTCTAAAAATTACTGAACAATGTGGCGTAACACTACAGACAACTTGGATCCCCAACAACACGGCTGTCAGAACCTCTTATCACCCACATTCAAACATCTTGACCAACACCCCGAAGCACAGCTTCATACTGAGCATAACCACAAGTCATTGTACAAAATAAGCAGGTACAATAAGTTGAATTGGACTGTTTCCATCCCGTTGTGTACACGCAACAAATTTCATTAAATTGAACTGTCTTTACACAACGTACAAATAACAGTTGCAATTTACAACTGGTTAATTAAGCGACATGTTTCGGCCTTGTTCGGCCATCATCAGGCTTACAGAAAGATGGTGTTAATTAACCCTTTGGCCCTGGAGCTGGACATTTACAATTTGGCACACCATTTATGCACAATGTGAATATTTTATGAACCAAGAAGGGTAACATTAGGAAATACACGATATTTTGTGGAGGAATAAACGAAGATGGTGAGAGAAAGTCTAAAAAAAATAATTAAATGTATTTATTGACTATATATATATAAAAAGCGTACTCTGGTGAGTAGCGGTACGTCTGTCCTATATATAGGATGCATGGTGCATAAAGGTTTAGGTACATTCGTTTGCTATACCGACGGAATCCCATGGTTTACATTGGTCTTTATGTCTTTTTAAAAATTATTTACTATTGATTAAAAACGATATAATACAATTAAATGTAAAATTACATAACTTTTACATTTTATTGTATTATATCGTTTTTAATCAATAGTAAATAATTTTTAAAAAGACATAAAGACCAATGTAAACCATGGGATCCCATCGGTATAGCGAACGAATGTACCTTAATTAACACCATCTTTTGTAAGCCTGATGATGGCTGAACAAGGCCGAAACATATCGCTTAATTAACCAGTTGTAGATTTGCAACTGTTATTTGTGTGTTGTGTAAAGACAGTTCAATTTAATAAAAAAAAAAATTAGGTACGATAAGACTTATGGAAAAATTGTACTGGCCATTAAATTTGTGGTTCATTCTAATCTACAAATCCTGCCTGCTTCCTTCCAAGAGAACATTCAGTGAGTTACATTCAGTATGCGCAGGTCTCTCTCGAGTGGGTTACTGTTGTCCGAGACGTCACTACAGCCCCCCAATATATCACATAATGTGGGGAAGACATAAGGGACCTTCCCCCCCCCCCTTCATTTTCAAATTTGAGAATGCCGAAAATGGTTTACTCAGGAAACAGGAAGTTTTTTGGGCTGCTTCGCACTTGCTCAAACCGTACCATTTGTTTAACATCATCTTTACTCATAAGTTTTATGTCCACAACACAGTCAGAGTGGCTCTGGGACTCCCAAAGTCTTGTTTCTGATTGTATGAGACATGAAGTACCCACAGTATGACACCACCTCACCAAGCACTTAATACCAAAGATTTGGAAATGGTGGGGCTACACCTCCATAAGAAGACCAACAATTACAGTGATCTGTACTGTCATTTACCTATTTACAAATAGTTACTGAACATCAAAACATTTCAGATAAACTGAGCTCATCACAATCCTTACCACATGTATATCATTTCAACCTGCTGAAGGCAGTAAGTATCAATTATCTCTAAGAGGTGCAGTACCTGTACACATCATGACAGTATATAGGGGAGCAAAGGTAGAGCTCCACTTGTTCTTAACCTCAGTGACCAGCTTCACACCCTGGTCACTTTAACCCCTGGCAAGAACCCCCAGTATCCATTCAGAAAGAGGTTAGGTGGGCCCCAGAGCCGGGTCTGAATGTTTTGGAGAACGGAAAAACCTCCTGCCCATACTGGGAATCGAAACTCCCAGATCCTCCAGCCCACAGCCTAGTCACCATGCTGACTATGCTATGTAAGGCTCTCCAAACACACATGACGCAGTCACACAACATTAATGTTATGTTACACTGTGGCTTTCACACTTACACAAACATTGCACAGTACACATTGCCACTCAAATTAAATTTACATTACACGGACAATTTTTGTGTGAAATCTGACCTCATAACACAATTCGGTAACCAAAATATGATGTTAATTGTGTTGTTCTATGTATTCTTTGTGTGCAAATGTGTACTGTACTACTGCCACCGGGTGACAACCCAATTGCAGTTAAAATATATATCAATACATATATCAATAACTATCTCCATTAACAATTCTGCTGAAAAATGAAGTTTCTGTAACAGACAAATAATGAGAAACTTCACCATCATAATTCAGCAGTACACACATATACACACCCTGATATCTAACATACACAACTTGATATCTAAGTACAGTAACACAATTTACTTACAGCTACAAGAGAACAGAAGGTACTTTAAAAACTTCATCACCACTAACAACCTACAATTCTTGTGGTGATATAACACTTTGCTGCACTTGGACCAATTAACTGTTGATTCCACTCATCTAGCACATGGTACGGTGCAGACTACCGCCAACCATACACCAATCTACACTGCACCATAGCCCAGAAGAGTGCAATCCGCATCAATACTGCTATGAGATTCTCAAGTCTTTCAACTTAACAAATCCTACGTGCAATAGGTTTATGGTACATTAACCGTTTGAAGCCTAACGACCCCCATAGGGGTCGTACCGCACCGCTAACCTCTAAACTTTGCATTTTATATATTTATTCAACAAATATAGGTACTGAATATTTTAAATATGGTGTATACTCTCCGTTTTTCTCTCTTCAAAATGCAGTTTGTTTCAAAATTCTAACATATTTGGTTCCTGTGTTATTCACATTTTATATACAGGGTGTGCTAAAATTAAAAAAATAATTCCGGCACCAAAAGGTTAAATGTGGCACCAAACAGAGCCCTCACTGCTGTGGACACGGCAAAGAATTGACACAACACTGACAGAAATATCTGCAAGGATTAAAAAAAAAACTTTGTGTTGTTATAAATTAGATAATAAATTAAAGACACATAACATAAACAGAACTGTGGGTCTCACACCATGTAATATCCACATAAACATGAACATACTGATTACTGACAAATATTAAAGAGAGTATTTGAAGTATCACGAGGAGAACGGCAAATGCACGAACATTCCAACTCGGAACACTTAGGCGCTTATGAAAGAATACCCAAAAAGACTGGAAAACAGGGTAACATGAGAGAAGCTGGATATATACGGCTCACAGCAAAGTAGAACAATGATCTTGTGTGATCGTGGCAAAGCAAGATGAAGTTCCTTCAAAGCACGGACTATGTTTCTTCACTGGCCGAGGGACTACAGCATCTCAACAGGCTGCAGCACCAAGTCAAATGGGAATTAGGTGCAAATGTGAGTAAGGATTTGGAAACTAGCGATAATCTACTGGAAGACGGTGTCACAGCACTGACCATAGAAGAACAGGCAGTAACACAAGTTTTGATGTTTTGCTGACCGTGCATCTCAGTATAATCTTAGTAATTAACCAACTTAATGCACAAATTCTTGTTTTATAATAAGTTTATTATATGCCTCTACATGTTTCGAGCACTGTGTTCATCATCAGGTGGTCAAAACTGTATTATTCAGCATCTGGTATCATCGCACTGTAGGTGGCCATCAGGTGCGCAGGTTGAGAGAGTCCTCTCTCAACCTGTGCACCAGATGGCCACCTAGAGGTGTAATGTATAAAACAATTCTGACCTCCTGATGATGAGCACATTGTGCTCGAAACAAGTAGAGGCATATAATAAACTTATTATAAAACAAAAGTTTGTGCATTAAGTTGGTTAATTACTAAGATTAAGCTAGTAACAAAGCCAATATCCATAACAAAGGCACCTTCAAAGTATAAACCTGTTAGCTCTACGCTAACCTGTTTGATTCAAGAGTGCATGGCATCCTCTTTGTACTGAAAGAATATATTCACACACGGTCACTTCTTAAAAATGAGTACAACTGATTTTACACATGAAGCTAGCGTGACACAAATCGTCAGTGACTTAAACCAACCACACAGCATACTTCTACAAAAACATTCTACCCAAAATTAAATATTTTCATTCATTTCGCCTTGACACTCCTTACCAAACATTATAACAGTGATCAGATCAAGGCAGCAGAGATGTGCAAGGCGAGCAGCATGTAAGGGAGAGAAGAGGAATACACACAAGGCTTTGGTGGGAAGACCTGAACAGAACACAGGAATTTGAATGAAGTCATCCCGTTGTGTTATCTGAATATTTACTATATTATAATATGTTTCCGTCAACACAACTAACATTTAAGGTATAACATTACTGCGACATGTTTCGACTTGTGACAGTCATCACCAGGCTGATCTAAGAACTGTTTAACATTTTTCAGGTTTTATTTTGTGCATTTGGGATCCCATATGCCTTACACTGTATAATATTGTTAGGTAACTTATCTACAATGCTACTGTATGTAATATAAAGCATGTGGTGTGAGCGGAGTTATTTGCGGGCCGTTGTTCTTCCACTTTGTGACTTTCTGCAGGGGGGGGGAGTTCTTCCAAATGCACAAAATAAAACCTGCAAAATGTTAAACGGTTCTTAGATCAGCCTGATGATGACTGTCACTGGTAGAAACATGTCACAGTAATGTTATACCTTAAATGTTAGTTGTGTTGATGGAAACATATTGTAATAAAGTAAACAGAACACAGGAAGACCTAAGTTTAGATGGGACAATATTTAGAATATTATCTTAAAGAAAGAGTATAGGAAATCATATACTGGACTGATCTGGCTCAGGAGAGGGACGAATGATTGGCTACTGCAGAAAGTAAAAAAAAAAAACAACATATAATCTGGGAAATTATCGACTTTATGAGGACCTACTAGCTTCTCGCGAAGGATTCTACTCTGACGAGTTCATCTTGACATCCTACCGAGGGTTAAAACAACTAAAGGCAACAGGATTCCCCTCTACTTCATAAAGTGCAGGAAGAACGCAGATGAGACACGTGGACGCACTCTACCACCACTCACAAGTAACTACCCACCAACATGACACTTATTTTTGAGCGTTCAGGTTTCCACAACAGTGACCATGAAGATACGGTATTCTGCGATGAAAAACCGCAGTGCGATGTAAGCGTACCATTGTCACAGAGGAATGGCACCCCCAAGTGAATCACCAGCCCTACAGCATGGTTCTCACTCATTGATCTACCCTAATAACGGAGGCAGCAGCATCCCATTACATAGTGACACCATTCCCCAGGGCACAGTCACATCCCAAAAGCCAGCTCCACGTGCTTTGTCCTGTTATTTCCCCATCAAGTACCAACTGTTACACTTCATATTCCCCACTAACAACGGCTACCACATGTCATTTTTTTCCCTCGGTGCCAGCTGCAACATTACATTTACTTTACTCCTAGTGCAGATCCCCATTACTGAGTGGGTCAAAAAAGCACTCCATGATCACAGTAGATCACCTACTCCAATGAGTGAGGCTGTGAGTTCCTCTGCATCATCAAAACATACACCAAAAGTCCTAAATGTCACTGTACCAAGATTATCCTCATGTCAGGAATAAATATGCTACTCTATTTATAAATCCCTCCGAAGGTATCCCTACTTTGACGTAGTGGTGGGGCTTGTGCGGTCACATGATCCTGAGAGCTATGCTGGCGGTAGCGTATGCTACTGGTAGGGCCTCCCATGCCAGACAGTTCAAAGGTGATGACCCAGACAAAAAAGGATACCATGGTCCTCCAGGTTGGGGGTTTGGCGTGGGGCTAACAACCCCACCCCGTCAAAAAACTTATTGTTACTAAAGTTGAGCAAAGGAAAAAGCTGGATGGATTAAACCGTGACGGACGGAAGAAGATTAGATATACAGAAATAAACCTAGCTGCATGAAACATACTAATCATGCTAAAACCTGGAAGAAGGGTAGAATGCCCAAAAAGATCTTCACTCAACAACTGGAAGGGACGAGAAGAAGGTGAAGACCCAGGAAAAGATGGAAAGAGGAAGTAGAAACAGATCTTCAAGTGCTGGGAGTGAGAAGATGGAGAGTTGGTGGCAGATGGGAAAAAATGGAAGGACATTGTTTGACAGGCCAAAGCCCACAGTGGGCTGTAGTGCCAAGGGAAGATGATATATAAATCAGTGCTTCTTAGGAGATGCAACATTCTGAACAATTTGAACAATCTCTGTAGCTCCTCACTGACACATCCTGCTGGTAGATGGTTGTGAACAGTGATCTGATGGCATTTGATCACAATCTTGGCAAAACAACTTTTAGAACACTGTCTATGAAAAATTACCAGATACTGCATCTCAGACAACACGAATCTTCATAAAACCACAGTGCAAACCCGGTGTCTAACAAGAAATAGTGTGCTCAGGATGGCCTCATATGCACGTTCAGAACAGCTGTATACCCTGTAATGTTGGTTAGACAACTCACCATTACCTTTCGGACAAAATGACATGGCACGAAGTCTCCGTCCATGGGCAAAACGAGGGATACCTACTGTGGATACACCAAGCAACTCAGCCAACAGTTATTAGATTATCCTTGCACTAGTGAAGTGAACTGGGTTCTATTCTCGGCCAGGACAGAGATACTTCTCCACTTTATCCAGGCTGGCTATGGGACCCACCCATGCATTCTATCCAATGGATACAGAGACCTCTTTCTCCAAAGGTAATGCAGGGAGTGTGTAATACAATCCACACATCCCCACACACAGCCAAAGCTTAAGAAATTCTGAACTATATACTGATAGGAGGGCCCGCGGTGGCACAGTGGTTAAGGTGCTGTGCTACAAATCGGAAGGTCGTTGGTTCGATCCCAGCCGGTGACATTGGAATTTTTCATTGACATAAAACCCTTCCGATCGCACTATGGCCCCGGGGTTGACTCAGCCTCTAACAGAAATGAGTACCAGGAGCATTTCCTGGGGGTAAAGGCGGCCAGTGCGTAAGAATGACAACCTTACCACCATCCTGTGCCATTGCCACGAAATCTGGGAACCTTAACTTCCTGGAACCCTCTGGGCCACTCCAGGCCTGTAACAGGACCGTTTTACATACTGATAAGAAAGCATCTGGAATAGCATAATTTTCTTTTCAATACACTGTGGAACCCATCACATACACTTATTTTTATGTAAAGAGGTTCAAATGGATTTAAACCACATTTAAACCAGAGATTTTTAACTGCTGCCTGCTGATGGTTTGTAATATTAGCACCCAGTACAAAAAATACAGACACCAACCAAATTCAACAACTAATCAAAAAAAAGACAAATCAACAAATTTGTTACAGAAAAGTTTTTGGTAGTATCTGTCTCTGTGTCGGCCATCAGGTGAGCAGCATTTTTAGTCTATATGATCCAGGAATAAAGGAAATGCCTGCTAGTATGGGTCTGGCTGTCAGATTTTAGCTCAAAAGATAATGGTATTGAGAAAATGCAACAATGTGCCAGCTGCGAGGTTCCAGTAGTGTACCACAGCCAATAAAGATTAATAAACTGCCCTGACATTCCAATAATTTGTCACCATTTATGAACTAAGGGCTCACATATTGAAAAAGGGTAAAAGAGGTCCCAAATCTTAAACAGACTGAGCAAACCTGACTTAAATCACAGCGTATCTCCAGGCCTGATAGCCACCATACGCTTCAAGTAAGCCATACAGACATCACTGTGTCCAGTAATGAGCAAAACTACACATCATTTGTCCTGCAAAGCGGTATCTAGTCACTGTCTGAGGATACAGATAGCCTCCAAATGTCATACGTCAGTTTTTCCAGATAAAGGGCACATCCTAAGAAAATATTCCCAATAACAGTTGTGCACCCTTACAACATACCTTTACAATCCCACTGTATGATCCAGCAACATGCAAAGCTAACAATCGAAATGTCTATACTATGCATCAATACTACTGATGCCACACACAAGACTGAATGTTTGAATAAGAATGCCCCTTACAGACCACGAAAAGTACAAACTTCTATCTCCTGTTTCCCAAATTTATCATATTTTGAATACCTCAATGTACATAACAATGCAGCAATGTTGTATGCTTCCTTCTGGGTAATTTCCCTGGGTCTGAACTTTATATGCCGACGTTTCGGAACACTCCGTCTGTTCCGTCTTCATGGGCAGGTAGGTATGAAGAATGAGTGGGTCTGAGAATACACCTGTAGCCTCCAGGTGGATCATTACCCTCCATAGCCTGTTTCTGTACTCAGATCCACCCCTACCCTGTCTCCCTCCTTCCTATTGGCTCAGGCTATTTTCGAGCCAAACCTTTTCCCATATAAATACCCCAACATTTCTCAAACCCAGTCATTCTTCACACCTGCCTGCCTATGAAGATGGAACAGACAGTGTTCTGAAATGTCGGCATATAAAATTCAAACGCCAGGGAATTACCCAGAAGAAAGCATACAACATTCAGAACATGGCGAAAGTTTAAAATCAAGAACAGAGCAATGGCAAAACATGAAACCATCCAAACAGAGCGTAATTCTTTTACAGTTTCGTTTTCTAATATTTTTATCTCTAAATAATATTGAAAATTACTCTGTCAGCACACATGCGGTGGAGAGAAGCTATATCACTTACATAAGCCTCCTGTCATATGGACAACACATGAGCAGGCTGCTGAAGGTTTCAGCACAGTCACAGTCACCTCTCAGTCCGTAACTAACTCAACAGAACAGAGTCCATCTTGAGAAGCAGACGGTGGTTCGGCTGGTCAAGTAATACACCTCGGGCGGAACCCGAAAGTTCTTGACAACATCCAGGAAGCCAACCATCAGACGCACTCTCAAACAAGGGAAGTCCAGTCCACACTTTCACACCCTACTCCATATGATTCACTTCCATAACATCCTCCAAGCAACAGCTACTTTGCGACTTGTCCCTTCACTTCAAGTTTTTACAGCCATAATTTTTATGTATAAGTAAATACAACAATCTAACATGTTAAGTAAGGTGCCACCAAAAAAACAGACTGGACACATGCAATCCATCATGGGACTAAAAGTGCTGACGGGCGCGAAATACACACAAAGGTAACGATTCCTGCCCAACGATACCCTGCAAATCCTCTCCTCAAAGTAAAAAAAAATTTTAAACTGGAAAATATATTATGCAAAACATTTCCTTGGTTACACCAAGCACAACAGTGACGCACTGCTCTACTCCAACCTGCAACACACACACATTTCCCAAATATGTTCTTTGTGATACTAATAACCCTCACAAAAAGGCAAACAGGAAGGTGACTTGACTCCCCCCCTGTGTACCCACAGAATGCAGCTAAGTAAACTTCAAAGTCATCTGGGATAATATGCGTGCCTATCCAGATTCGAACCCACGTCATAAGCCTGCAACCTAGCCACTATACCATACTACCCCAGCTCCTACTCCCTGATGTCTTCATTTATTTAAGCAGATAAATCTACTGTCACAAAGCTAATCACAATACAGATATTGCATTGCACACTGTCATATAATATTGTTGTATCTCACTGTACTGATCTCCGTTTATTGAAGATACAAATCCACTGTCACAAAGCTAATCACACTACAGATACCACATTACACACAAATAGGTCTCACTTTTCACTGTATTTTATTAAAACACTCACCAAAATGAAAAAAAAATTTCAATAAATCCTTCAATCTTAATCAGATTTACACGTTATGTTATGATCCGATTATCTGCATAACAAACTTCTCAGAATCTGATGAAGTTTGATTTGACCATAAACTCACACTTGCAAATAAATAACATTTAAAAATTCCATTTCTACATCACAGAAAACACAACACATCTCCATTACAAAGACCGAAGAGTTAATGTTGTTTTGGGAAATAACTGTTGCTTACCACGAGAATCTATATATATAGAGAGAGAGAGAGAGAGAGAGAGTGGGGGGGGGGGGGGGAGAAGAGGGTTTTGGGACAAAAAGTAACCCGCCCTGTTGAAAGGGATAAAGCAAGAGGTTAAAATGGGGTAGGCAAAAACGAATAGAAA
>Ga0131853_10017480_pt1 | contig 13055 bp, 10 predicted proteins | sample TergutLab28metaG_FD_92764 | JGI IMG/M metagenome (GOLD analysis project Ga0131853, IMG submission 92764) | Labiotermes labralis P1 segment gut microbial communities from Petit-Saut dam, French Guiana - Lab288 P1 (version 2) (version 2) | ecosystem: Host-associated > Arthropoda: Insects >...
GGGCATGTGGCGCGTATGGGGGAGGAGAGGGGGGCGTATAGTGTCTTGGTAGGGAAACCGGAGGGAAAGAAACCACTGGGGAGACCTAGGCGTAGATGGGTGTATAATATTAGGATGGATCTCCAGGAGGCGGGATGTGGGTATGTGGACTGGATTGGGTTGGCCCAGGATAGGGACATGTGGCGGACGCTTGTGAGTGCGGTAATGAACCTTCGGGCTCCATAGAATGCGGGGAATTTGACTAGCTGCAAACCAGTTAGCTTCTCAAGAAGGACTCTGCACCATGGAGTAAGTAAGTAAGAGTCTCGAAATGTCGACCTCCAGGTTATAATCACGCCACGCATATTCTGGGAACATTTCTTGATACAAGGAGCACTTGTCTTGACACTAGACATTTTACTTCGAGTATTAGAATTCCGATTCCTGTAAAAAATGTACAGAGTGGGCCACGAAAAAGTAGCCAGGGTCCGTAGCATAGCGTAAATACAGAAGTTAATACAGGCCAACAACATGCGACCGAGGACGACCAGCGTAGGGTGGTGGGGGGGGGGGATGGTGACAACACGACTGTTGACTAACTGTTCAAACACTCTACGCGATATACATATTAACGCCATACAGAATACCACAAGGACACGTGCAAAACGGAAGGCTTGCTACTTTGTCGTGGACCATCCTGTATACTTTTCACCTAACTATGTCTTGCAGTGCCACCTGCATGAACAACAATCACCAAGAACTCAAACCTGGAGATAATGGAGGCCGCAATCCGCGTGTTACTTACCGTCCAGCGCATACCTCTCCTACGGCAGTTATTGAGAACTTTCCTTATTGGGCCGTGGGACGGTGCGGCATGAAGTTACTGTATGCATTGTTTTCTTCTTCTGCTAATTTCATAGAACATTCTGTCAGAATTAACCGAATGTAGCGATAATAATTTTATGTTTCTTTGAAAAGCACGATCAGAAGTACTGCAAACGAAAAATCAATGACCGCCATAATACTATTCCCGCACGTTTTCAACCTACTATCACGAATCATAACACAAGACGGAGTAACCGTCTCGCGCTTCACACTGATAAGATGAAAACATCAGCTGTTTCGCTAGTTAGCAAAGCAAGCTCGTACAGTATTTTGCTACGCTCAAGGACACACACAAATACGCAGTGGAGTATCCAGGAATTTTGTTTCGGGGGGTTCAACAAATTCAGTTGAGGACAGAGGACAGAGAACGGGGATCTGGGGACAGATGCCCCGTAGTCAGGGGTTCTGGAGGCAGCTGTAATTAGATACAAGAAATTTCATTTCATATAATAAAATTTTCTTAATTTTTGGTACTTTAAGACTATTTATGATGATAACCAATTCATTTGTCATTGCTAATGTAAAACAATTGCGAATCTAGGTAGTTTTAGAATTTTACTGCCTTTTTTCCGAACATTTTGGGGTGTTGGCGTCCTAAATTCAGCAATTTTTAACAGTTTTCACAATCGGGTTGAGTTTGGCACGATTTTGAAGGACCCTCGGAATTTCGAGAGAGGGGGAGGGGTGTTTGAACCCCCAAACGCACTCTGTATAACAAACCTAACATAATCTTTCGTCCATTTCGTTAAATACGGTTCCGATTAGCTTCGTCATAAACGAGCAAGCAGCCTATGTTAAGTGACGTGCTTCAAATGGTGTATGATACTGTAAGACAGGGTTTGAAGGTGTTACTGTACAATGTACGAAGAATGCTAAGCTGAAGATCCGCCACTCAGTGTTGTGGATTAAACGCAGTTTATCGTGCAATTCGTAATTAACATCGAAATAAAGTGAACTGATCATGACATTCATCAAAAGGAAGGTGCATACATAATACGACCGTACTATTCCAACATGAATTATGGTACTTTGATCCGTTTTACTCCTGCGGAAAGAGCCACGGCTGGTGGCTGGTGATGTTGCGCCTAAAGCAACTTTAATTTCTGTTCCTCTTAATTCATGTGCGCCGAGATAGCGCAGTCGGTATAGTGGGTGAGCTACGGGCTGGAGACTACGGGAATTGAATCCCGGTGGTAGCGAGATTTTCTACACCCGTCCAGACCGGCCCCGGGATACCAGCCGGCCTCCTATACAATGGGTACCGGCTTCCTTTCACGGGGGGAAAGCGGCTGTGGCGTGGCGTTGACCACCCACCCCTATCTAGCTCTAAGATTAAAGAAAGAGTAGAGCTATAATTCTACTCCACCCCTGCGCCTACGAGGCCTGTTGTACAGTGAAATTTACTTTTTACCTATTAATTCCCCAATTTATTCCTTCAAGGAACACTTTAAAAGCAAGTACATCTCATAAAGGACTAGTGAATTGGGCAGGGCCACGATTTAATGAATTAACACAAATTTCGTAACAATACGCCTAACTGAATTTCATATGTGTGTTGTTAAAAGATGCTGCCACTTATATAGCCTCGGTGATATTGGAATGAGCATCGAGCACAGGTGGAATGATACCGACAGGGGAAATTATAGCACTCGAAAAAAAAACCACCCCAGTGCCACGGGGTCCATTACTAATACTTCACGAAGCAGTCGGGCATCAAACCCAGGCCTCCGTGGTCAGAAACTGGCGATTAACGGCCTGAACCGTAACATGGCGTTTGAAATGTGGGAACTACACTGGAAAATGTTTCTGCACCATGAAGACGTGCAGAAGAAATGAGGTACAGCTCTACACGCCCATTACCTACAAATTAGTTGAACGAGATTGTTCAGTTTGAGGCTACGGCCGCCGTACTCTAGGGAAAGAGCCATAGTGTCAATGGATAGGAGGCTTGGTGGACCTGAAGCCGAATTAGACGCTACGCAGTAGAACATATCTCTTGGCATTTCCGGAAATCCATCCCGCAGGCTACTAGCTAAGGCGTCCTGAAGCATATTCTTTTATTTTTCCTTCTGAAATAACAGTCTTGTGGATGGGAGTCCGTCTGGCTTGTTACCTTTTTAAACAATTATTCCACATGGCGTTACGTCACCGAGCGCCACACCTCAACACACATCGTCGCGATAACCTCTAATATGTGTCTTTCTTCCTACTCTTCTTCCGCTTCCGCTCCATCTTGCGCCGAACTACTAGACGAGAATGATGAATGCGCCTAAATATCTGAACATACTTTGTAGAGCGTGATACAAAATTCCCGGAAGTCTTGGTGATACGAGGAATATAAAATTTCCCCGCCCACAAAGTGTCTGACAGGGACATATTTCGCGCACCCTACAGGACCAAAGAGTTGCATGCAGCGTCCTGACCGTAACATAATTTCACACCGACATGCTAGGCAGATCTGGGGCGTCCTCTTGGCGACCTCCTGCTACGACAGAAGAAAAGACGTCCCCACCCACACAAACATACTCTAACGCCGGTTTCCTCGCATTCTTCAAGATCTATTACTGCTGTTGTTAACTTACGCATTATATAACAGCACCGCAGGATCACAATTCATTTCCGACACCACATTAGCACTAGGTTAATAAGACACTTACTTACTTACTTACTTACTTACTTACTCCACGGTGCAGAGTCCTACTTGAGAAGCTAGCTGGTTTGCAGCTAGTCAAGAAATTCCCCGCATTTCACGGAACCCAAAGGTTCATTACCGCACTTACAAGCCTCCGCCAACTGTCTCTATCCTGGGCCAGCCCAATCCAGTCCATATACCCACATCCCACCTTCTGGAGATTCGTCCTAATATTATCCACCCATCTATGCCTAGGCCTCCCCAGTCGTTCCAGATTTGGACGTCATAATGTACATATTGATACAAGCACACAAAACCTGACATTTAAACACTGGAGTCATAATCTTCTGGCATATGACGTCATGTGGTTTGCTAGATAGATATCAACATTTCGGAAGCATATATGTACCATATTACATAGCGACATATCCCACAAGACGGTACATAATGTTGTCTACACTCAATGTTCCAAATATACATAAAAGGTTAGTATATAACTAATACTGCAACACTACAATGTGATTCGTGTTCCCAGTTATGAAAAGCAATGGTCTGTCCTCTTATATAATCCGTTTGGTCCAGATATTTTGTTTAGAGTAATGCATATTCCGTGCAATAAATTGATTATACAAGTATGCCTTTGTAAGTACCTATACCTCCATCATGATGACCTCGTAGAGGTCGAAAGGTATAGGAAGTATTTAAGTGACAAATTAAAATTTACGATTATTACAGACTGTACAATTTGTTGGATCGAATATCGTATAGGTTCTTAATTCCTATAATAAAACCAACTAGACGCACTAATTTCTTAAATTTATTTTTCGAATAAAACTCTACATGTTTCGGACAGTTCCTCTGTCCATCACCAGGAGCTTTTCACTGTACACACAGCAATACATACATGTTTGCTGACAGCTTGCAAGCAGGATGTCAGCAAACCTATATGGCATATACCATTGCTGAGAGTACAGTGAAAAACTCCTGACGACGGACAGAGGAACTGTCCGAAACATGTAGAGTTTTATTCCAAAAATAAATTTGAGATATTAATGCATCTACTTGGTTTTATTATAAGAATTTATCACGAGGCACGGTCACCTGAACGTCAGATTGTACAGTTCCGTTGAACACTTCGCAGTCCAACACACGAAACACGTGCTCTTCTCTCCTGCCTCTGCCCATCAACATCCATCAAGGAAGATTCTGGTCGGAACATTGCAAATATATGCAGAGGTTTCGTTTATCACTTATTCAACGTTCTTAAACAATTAATCATGCTAGTATTGGAAGAAGAGCATAAAACGTGAAGCTTCCCACTCTGAAACCCTCTGCATCCTCCTGCATTTCTGTTTCATAAAACGTCTTTTTAGTCTTTCACTTGAAACGAGTGGCTCAGTTCCACACAGACTTCCGTACAGTTGACGATTACCAGATGCGAATGCAAGAAATCAGACCACAATCTTCACAACCAAACGTATACACCATGTAATTATATATATAAATCAGGGTACACATGACTTTATAAAACGAACCACACGAGAATAACAGAGATAATCCGTTTGTTCAACTATCAAGATATAATTGGAACAAAATACCACGGTGTGCCATAATTAGAACTAGATACAACACTGGCACATAATTGGAGCAAAGCCACACACATACTGGCTTAATTGGAAAGGCACACAAATCCGCGGGAACCTCTCCATAAGAAGGAACACTAACGGGCCACATGCTGAACAGACTTCCTCATATCCTTTTGCAATTAACGCAACCAATGAGAAATGTTTGCAATAAATCACCCGTGTACAGCACGCGCTGTGTTCCTTACTCTTAATGTACAACGCTAAGTGGAAATTTTACCTTAGCAACAAGCTTAGTTTAAATCCTGTCTAGATTAAAACATAGCCTATGTTACAACAGACAAAAAATGTAACTGAAAATAACGTAATGTACAGAGTTTGTGTTCCAATGCACAGGTGAACAAATTTCGGACGCCGGTCGCCGTGGCGAAAATTATGTACAGAGGCGACTAATATTTGTGGGCCCTCAGCGTGTAACTTGTTTCATAACACCATTCTGGCGCCTAGAATTTCGAGTTTGCTTCCAGATTGCTTTCAAAATCTGTACAATCATCTTTTAATGATTAGTAGTAACGGTCTGAAGCCTGACATTTATACAATATTTAAGCATTCAGTTCCTATCGCACAGCAAACACGCTGTCGCCATTACACAGAACGGTAGGTTAATTTTGTTTTAAAACATAATCATCTCTACTTATTTTTTTTAATGGCTCGACAAAACTAGTGGGTGTTGCCTCCTCACTGTCGAGGTTGCGAGATCACAGACACGCCACATTCGCTACGAATACTCTGGATAAGTGATCGGCCTGTCGCAGAAACCTCTGACGTCATTCACACAACACTCACAAACGAAAGACACCCGTGCCCCCGGTGGGATTCGAACCCGCAATCCCAGCAAGCGAGCCAACGCAGACGCGCGCCTTGGACCACGCGACCACCGGGATGGACAATCGTCTTCATCCGGATCATACACAAAGCATACACAGGCCTATAGGAAGTGGGCTAACTACTGGTCCTTAATTGCTACAAAAGGCGGTTTGGAACGGTATAATTACGTCATGATCAAAGCGTTAATGGCGTAATTAAGCAAGATATGCAAATCTACGTTTTAAACGTACAAAAGGAGTAATTCAAAAGGAACTGCTTGTGTGGCATTTTCTTGCACGCCGGCAGCTCGTGGGGCGTGACATGAAGACGGCGATAGGAACTGCTGTCATGTTTCCAAATTAACGAAACACGTTATTTAGGCTAACGATGGGTAACGTTCAGTCTTGTTCACTCGTCGGCATGTGTGTTCATCCAGTCGGCAAAAAGCCCGATAAACAACGAAGCATACAGCAGAGACCACTAAATATACACTCAACACACTATACAATTATCGATTTCTCTTTTTAGGTTCTTGAGACCGTGCTTCATGCAAGCAAGGTAGAAAGAGACACCAACAAAATGCACTAACCTGACGTTTATTATCAATCGTTTATCCCAACATGTTTCGGGCATTATTATGCCCGAAACATGTTGGTATAAATAACTGATAATAAACGCCAGTTTAGTGCATCTTGTTGGTCTCTCTCTCTCTCTCTCTACCTTGATCGATTTCTCTGCTTGTAAATCCACGATTTTCCAGTAACATTGGTATAGAAACCAAAGTTACAAAATACGACCCTGAACAGTACAAAAAAATACGGTCTTCAGCTTTCGACACTAGAATGGTCCGAACACACACCAGCCAGCTAGAATATATTGTGGAGGGACACTGAAGTTTACCACAGAAATAGAACCAGGCAGTCCTTTTTTTCTATGTTATTACCAGCAGAACGGGTCCAGGACCAACCACCAACGTTTACAAAAAACCAATACCCATACTTCCCCCACACAAAGTTCGAATCTAATCATCCACTCCCAAAAAAAACTGTTTAAACCTACATAACGGAGCTAATTAATAACGGTAGGACCTGTTCGATGACACAGTTACACCAACGACGCGATCTTCAGATTAAATGGTGAGTCCAGATTAATCGACTTAGCTCTTCAGAGTCCCATGGGAAGTAGTAGCCCATAAAACATTAGGTAAAGTCTGGAGTGAGAGAGAAAACCAACAAGATGCAACAGTTAGTTTTCTATGTTATTACCACCATCTTGTTAGTTTTCTCTCTCACTCCACAATTTGCTCACGATGCACGGTCACAGAAACCTAAAGTTAGGTAAAGTCTCTTGGTTGGGTGTTTATATGCTATGCGAAAGGGGATCCAGAAGAGCTTAACGTTATCGGGAATCGTTACAACAATAGGACATTCTTGGAAACAAAACATATGCTTAGGAGTTCGCTCATGATAACCAGACAGGAATGGAACCCGCAACAGACTGGACTGCATCACTGCCTATACGCGTTGGACAAATAGGAAAACCGCTATCAATGTTAGCTCCCGGAATTAAGGTGCACAATCATAAAACGTGTCTGCTAGGGATCTGAACTAAGGTCACATGTTAATCGAAAGTAATGGACTAATTTTGAATGAATTCCAGATTTGGAAAAAAACAAGGATAGGAATCACAAGGAAAAGGTTCACATTGGGTGTTAGAAATCCAATCACCTAACCTTCTTAGAAGATTTCGCCAATAAGAATTTTCTTTTTTTTTTATGAAGATTATCAATCAATAAGTGAGGTTGGAAAAAACCAAGTAGATCCTTATTCCTTGTCATTCTTCATTTCCTTTTGTGTTTTCCATTTCGATCCACCGACGATGCCAAGCGCTGTCGCGTAACAGGCCTACGCAGCGGTACGTGGATATGGGTTCTTGGTTTTGTTTGGAAATGTTTTCAACTTTTTTCCTTTCTTAGTTTTAGTTCTTCTGGGCACAAATACACATATGTTGGTCATTTTTCGATTACCTCCCGTTCATGAAATGTATTCTTAAGCAGAGATGTACAGGAGGAAGCCGAATTGACATACGTTGTCCCTAGATAAGAATATATACGACTCGACTAAACTGAGAGAGTGTCTCTCCGCCATATTTCCGTCTGAGGACTGCAACATTTCAGTTCCTACAACACAGCATCCTCACAACCCTACAGAACTAATACAATAAAGCAGTTTGTAATCAATTTAAAATTCAAATCTCACTGATGTGCGAATTTGGAGATTCTCAGAGCGGTGCTGAAGTGGTCGTTGCTACTGAAGATACAAATCTTCTCAGATGTTACGCTGTGTCGGTAGGTAAATACTGACGGACGTTTCGAAGTCTCGTATTCCTACTATATTCAGGGTGGAACAGTTCTTGGACAGCTTCATCGTTACGACGAGGGCATTTAAAACCTCCAAACAGCCAGTTACTGTATACCCAACAACACGGTGTTACGTCCCGCAAGACTTGAACGTTCGGGGCTGGTGACGCGGACAACTGACTGAAATCTGTATCACTAAAACACCCAGTGGTATAAAAACATCTTTAGTTTTACGAATAATAACGTATAATTACGTATAATTTCAACCGTAGAAACGTGTGTTAAAATTCCTTGCAACACAAAACTATGCCTGGTCTTCTATATTAATTTAAAGATAACAAATGATTATATAATTCTCTGTAATTTATTTAATTCATTTTTCTCAAAACTCTCTACACTAGTTACCAGCACTTTGCTTCAGGCCGACAATACAGATATACTGTGATCTACAGTACATACAGACTGAGCTAATGAACACATTGCAGAATCAACGACATAGCTGGCACACACACACACAAGCCACGTGACCGCCACACGACGAGCAACCGTAATATTCACGCGCCATTCCAATGCTTCTACATTCGTCATTTATTTATTCTTAAAGCGAATCAAGCGTTAATTTCATCCACAAGAGTGCCTTGATCTGGATGTTCTGTTGGACTCTCATTTTTCTTCAGTCTCGCCTTGTACCTCACAGTGAACACAGTTTATGCTCAACTGTTTCTTTCGGCTCACGGACTACCTCACATAGAACATGGCAATCCGGTAACTATGGCCACAAGGGTATTACATACAGGGAGACGACACACATACACACACACACACATATATATATATATATACACACAGTGTGTCGCACTCGTTACCTAACCCGGCATTTCTTTAATAATTCTAACACCCATGAAGATACTGCAACGAAATTTGAAGAGGAATACGCTCGTTGTGTGAGAAATGAAGAGGACTGTGTCTGTAGTGAGCCTAATTGTTGCGACACGGTAAAATTATTAAAGAAATGCAGGGTTCGGTAGCGAGTAGGATACACTGTATACACACACACACACACACACTGCACTCGTCTGTGTATGTATGTATAGAATATATAAGCACATTAATGTAAACACAGCACTAAAATTATAGAGCATTACTACACTCAATAAAGCAAGAAATCATTAAACAACTGATTAATGTTTTAATTTCCCAGAAGAAATATCTTAAGGTTAAGGGATGTTCACGAGCAACCAAAAAACGCTAAATAAAAAAACTCGTCTATAGTGAGTGAGTGAGTGAGGCTTACAGGCGTCGATGTACTATGCATGAACGACTGTGTGCACAGAACAGCGAATTAATTTTACGAAGTACCAAACTACATCCTGCAGCGACTACATTATAGGTATAGTCATTCTGTTTTGCAATTTCGAGCGCGGTTGGTCACGAAAAGATAGCCTGCAGGATGTGAGTGGTGGTACCCCGAGGGTACAGGGAAAACCTGACTGCTGGTTTTACGCAGGAAACATGAACACGTACGTATTATGGGTACGAATGACAGATATCTGTACTGTATGTGTGTCAAAGAGAACACAATGACAGCCCACGTAAATAGCGGTGCCACGTCCCTGGAAATAGCACTAGAGACCGCGGCATAGCTCACGGGGTTAGTCGCCGGCCTTTCACAGCGAAGCGCCGTGGTCGACTTCAGGTCAGCCTAAGTGGTATATGCGGCGGACAAAGCGGAAGTGGGACAGATGTTACTCCGAGTAAAGGTAAAGGTAATTTGAAGGTAAAGTTCACCCTAGAACAGGCCACGAAAGCCCATAGGGGATGCAGAGGTACAGCTCTAATCTTTCTTTAACTACGGCGCTAGATGGAATGCGTTGTCAACGCCACGCCCCGGCTGCTTTAGCCCTGGGAAAGAACCGGTACCCACCGTACAGGAGGCTGGGTAGGCCCCAGGGCCGGTCTGAATGGGTGCGGAAAATCTTTCCTCCACGAGGATTCGATCCTCTGACTGTCCAGTCCGTACCGAATCGCCATACCGACTGAGCTATCGCGGCCCACATTACTCCGAGTACTTCCTTTTTTTGTTGTTAGTCTCATTACACCACTGCTCCACACGCATTCATTCATCTACCACCGTACTTCATCTGTCATCTATCATAGGGCGTCACCAGACCTAAATCAAAGCTCAATTACGCACTACACAACTCATGTTCAGATCAAAAACAAACTCACTTAGGCTCCTCAAAGACTCTTCAGACATAAATTTATTTATTAGGCATTCATTAACTTTTGCCGAAGCCGAACATAAACTTGCTAAGGCTCTGAAGAGCCTGTGCTGAGGCCGGAAAACAAACTTACTTTAGACACTCCAGAACCTGTCTCCAGGCAACAATTAAACGCACCCAGCAACTTTACGCCCTGTCTCTAGACGGAATACAAACGTGCACACACCAGTCCTCGCTCCTGCGTCGCAATCTACAATTACAGAACAAGTAAACCGGCCCATAGACGGTCCTAGACGATCCAGATCATCGCTGATATCTGAAGAATAAAAACCAACTAGATGCCTGCCACTTATTATTTTATTGTACTTCTTATAGGCTCAACATGTTTCTGGCACTATTATGCCCATCATCAGGAGCTCGCGACTATAATGTTGATTACAACATTGGTAGTTTCGTTCTTGGTTTGCTGTAGGGTGGAGGTTAGGTGCGGGTAGGCTGGAATGGTGTCCGGGCTGCAGCAGTTGGTTTGTATTCTTCAGTTATCACAATGATGCACGGTCCAACAAACATCAGAATCGCTGATATCTTTGGTTTATTTATCCGGGTGAATAGTGAAAGAGTGTCTTGAATCGGGACACAACCCGTCCATTCACCGAAACATAATCTACAACGCAACATGGATTTCAAGTAACACAAGAGCCAAAAATCAGGTCGATATCTGAAACCAGGGCTTCATGCATACGAAGGTGATGTTGTCCAATACCCAACGCCGTTTTAATGACTCCTTCTCAGCCACTACTGATGTTCACTGCTGTGCACCGGACATCACATTTAGCTGGCCTGGTGCTAGGTACGTACAAAGTCGCGCACCCAGATCTCTGCAGTTAGAGCCAAATGATGTCGCTCTTTTAGTGCAGAAAGACGGTCTAGATGTTACCGTAACAAACGAATGGAATGACTTTAACACTTGTACCGTGCATCTTTTATTATTTTGTACAATGACCAACCAATGAAAAATTGACAAATTATCACACTCGTATATGTTTCGGCACTATCGTGTCATCCTCAGGCAGCTCGTAGTTAGTACCTTGATAAGCTGCATAAGTATGTCAATGCAGTCGCCGGTAATATTTGTGTAACTTAGCATCGTTGGTAATACTTGTGTAATTTAGCATCGTTGGTAATACTTGTGTAACTTAGCAACGTACTAATTACGAGCTCGCTGAGGATGACACAGCTGTGTCGAAATACGTAAAGGTAAAACAGTCCCGTTACAGGCCTGGAGTGGCCCAGAGGGTTCCAGGAACTTAAGGTTCCCAGATTTAATGACAACGGCACAGGATGGTGGTAAGGTTGTCAGCCTTACGCACCGGCCGCCTTTACCCCCAGGAAATACTCCTGGTACTCATTTCTGTTAGAGGTTGAGTCGACCCCTGGGCCATAGTGCGATCGGAAAGATTTTATGTCAATGAAAACTTCCAATGACACCAGCTGGGATCGAACCAGCGACCTTCCGATTTGTAGCACAGCAAATTAACCACTGAGCTACCCCGGTTCCCGTCGAAACATGTAGGGACAGTATAATAATATTAGTACTAAATTTAGTCCCGTACAGTCCGGGCACAAGTCTACTTACACCAATGCTCCGTTTATGTCATTATTTCTTGCAAAGTTTTGCGTTGTATTTTAAGAAAAATCCGGACAAAGAAAGGGCGACTTTAGTAGGAGTATGATCAATATGGAAGGTTTTATGTCTTTAACACAATTGAAAGACGCTAGCCTGAAAATTACGCACGTGCTTAAATCAGATCTACAAAGTAATGAACTGAAATAACACGTCACTATTGTACAGTTGTAAAATTATTAATGTAATTATTAGAATTGCAACACCATTATGATATTTAATGTATCGCTGGGATACAACGCATGACGTGTGTTTAATAGAACGGATTCAAGACAAGTTTTCGGTAGTTGGGAACAAAGTGAAATATGCTTACGTGACTGCTGTCTAAGGACATTGTTCTGAGAACACAGAACAAAAGACGGGCGCACTCTTTAATATTACAAGCAAGGGACTTGTTATCTATATCACAGCGCAGCGATCAAATTTGCCTTGTTTACCGCGTGAAGGCGCTGATTTACACACAGCAGAATGATATAATTCTAGGTGTAAAACAGCTCATAAAGACCTGTAGACAGTCCATAACTTGGTGTTAAATCGCCTGCTTAAGTATGTGTTAATTCCACTTTACTTCAGTGCACACTTACATATAAGAGGTTTCATCATTCAATTCCTCTAAGTCGTAAGCTACGAAATTAGCGCAGCCACTGAGGAAATACAAACACACGAAAACAAATGCCAAGTCTTACATTAAGCTTGTTCTTACTCAATTGTTATACCAACAACTGCACATATATAAAATTTACACATTAAAACATTAAAAACGCTCCGACATGTTTCGGTCCTAGGACCATCATCAGGGAGCCATATCGTCCTTGCTAAAGTCACACTATAAAAAGTCACATTA
>Ga0131853_10017481_pt1 | contig 13055 bp, 8 predicted proteins | sample TergutLab28metaG_FD_92764 | JGI IMG/M metagenome (GOLD analysis project Ga0131853, IMG submission 92764) | Labiotermes labralis P1 segment gut microbial communities from Petit-Saut dam, French Guiana - Lab288 P1 (version 2) (version 2) | ecosystem: Host-associated > Arthropoda: Insects >...
ACACCTGTATCAAGAATGTAGTTGCCTGTAGCTGCCCATCGTCATTAATCCTCTTGCAGAGCCAGACGAAATTATACCACATCTTTGTACAGTGTTTAAGATCTGCGTCAATGTTGCCTCCCTCCGTACGGTTGTTAACCCTAGGGTTCCATATTTGAACATAAAAGATCCATCAGTATTTTAGTATTTTACATAAATGTTCTAATCTAGCCAAAAAATTCATCAATGACTTCAGAGTGAGACTGATCACGTGATATTTAATGTAAATAATGCTGACGTAGGATGTCTATCAATTATCTATTTCAGTTGCCGATTTATTAACTTGAGTGACATTGTTCTCAGTCCGTTCACGACAAAATTATTTCAAATTATAATTTTGTACATTATGATACGAATAAATAGGATCCTTATGTGGTTGCATACGTCAGTGATCATCCGATACTACGTTGATTTATTTCCTCGCGTATTGAGTAATACCAATACTAATAATAATGCTAGTAACAATAATGTTTTATTGTTTATTTCATTACCCTCTCAATATCTCAAAATGCGATGCTTCAACGATAGGATAATTTGTGAATGACGATTTGGAAAGGTCTTAGGCAGAAGCAGGAGTTGTCCGATCGAGGTGCTGTCTCGTCATTTCCCTGCAGAAACTAAGAAAAACAAAGTAAAACAGGTTAGCTCATTAGTTCCAAAGATGTGCTCCGCGGATCCCAAAGCATCAGGGAGCAATTCCCAGGGGATCCGTGGGTACATTTCTATGGTGGCTAATTTGAAGTTTTCTTAGATTTTTAATTAATGGAATAATGATTTTTTTAAATAATCGCTGAACTTCCTTGGCGATATGTTTATTTCATATGACCTTTAGAAATCTAATTAAGAAACCTCCTGTACCCACGAAGCGAGCAACAGGCAGGTTAATTAAGGTCAAATTATGCAAAGCATTGTTTACGTATGCTACTGATCTGTATTCAGAGCTATCTAAAATCGGTTCTCAGATATACATCTTTATTTTTGGATGCCTAACATCCGGACACTATATATCTACGTGAGCGAGAATTTGAGGATCCATGATTATTTTTCGAAGCCAAAAGGTGTCCGTGAACAAAAAGTTTGGGAAACACAGGGCTAGCTGCTTACCAGGCTGAGATTCGGAAAGTGCACCACCTATATAAGTATGGAGCGTAACCTCTACACCAAACTGCTTTTCAATAACAATTAATTTATTTCAGCCCAACCTGTTTATAAAAGTAATTGTCAACAGCAGCAAAGTCAATTGCGGGCAAGTACTGCAGAAACAGAAGGACAAATGATGCCAAAACTGTGGAATGTCGCTGGACAGAGGTTTCCATCAGGTTATTCAATGCGTATTTCTCCACATCCTCCCAGACAAATGGGATAATATTCTTAATCTCTGAACATATAAACGTATCCCTCTGAAGACCCATTCATCGTCGCGATGTCAGGGGAAGTAATGGAATGGTATTAGTCTGGTAAGAGTTACTGAGCCTGACCTGCCTATCTATCTGCTCAATTTAAATATTTGGCGAGCTGAGTTAAATAACTGAGTGATGCGCTTGGAAGGTAAACATACCCAGCTTCTGTGCAAGATTAAGCTATTGCTATTGCTGTCAGTGATCTATATGCAAATATCAGGCTTGATCTTTCATTAGTGGGAGTAATGGAGAGATGTAGACAAGGAGAACGGTTTTATGCATTCTTGAATTTGAAAATGGTTAGGATTTACTGCTGTCTTTAATTTTGCTTCTTGCATGTCAAAAGTTTTGAATTCCCTTATTATTGAAAATTCCAATTATTGTTTTAGTTTTAGAGAAATCATTTCAGGAAGGTAATTTTATATTTTCTTCAAATTTCATGTGCAAGTTTGTGACATACAATCGGGAATGTCTTCACGAGTGGAGTTGGTATTATTATGAAACTTTAGTTGGCTAGCATATTAAATCCCAACAAGCACTGGATTGCTGATTATCTCAAAATTAGAACCTATTATATTAACCCATTAACAAAGGTATTTTAACAAAAACATTGAAACTTAAAAAGTGAAAATATCCCTGTAACTTTTCGGGTTATTGACGTTATAATTTTTATAATAATGGCATTATCGTAATAGAAGTAATAAATCTCTCATCAACACTTACGTACAGTTTTATTGTTAACTATTTTGTACCACTCTTTACATGAAATTCTTCGACTTAGATTGACGTTAGTGTGAAAATGATGTTTGACATTTCATATAATCTACATTTGGGTAGAACGTACAACCAATTTGATGGTCCACATTATACTGGCCGATTTGTTATTACTTAATTTTTTATGTTAATGATGACGGTTTGGATCGAACTGAGGACGTTTTTAATTACTGATTTAGTCGGCCAGCTAATACGCCATTTACCTGAAAAGGGGAGCAAAGCCAACTCCACGAATGCCGTGTATATCAAATGTACGATATTGCAAGCAGTGGATCAACGTAACGTATAATGTAATGGAACAATCTTGTCACGAACTGTTAGAGAAGCAATGTATAATCTACAATTTCTCCACCTACTAATTTTTATCATCTGTCTATAGAAGATCCTTACGTCTCTTCCATTTTAAAATCTGTCTTTAATTCGTGTTTGTCAGAAGCTCTTTTCAGCTTCGTAGAGCCACTTTTTTGTCCCACAGTTTGGAGTTCATCGCAAATTAAGTGAGTCTGTCTTTAATGGGCAAGGATATTGAAGCAAGGCGTCGCTGAGTCTAGACGGATTCTTGGGTGGAGTACCAAAGTCTACTCCAGTCTTGCAATTTCGACCCTCATCAGTTCCATTCCTGGTTTCCATCCAGATATTTTACAGGGAACGTACCTTTTGATTACACCAATCTAGCTCAGTTTGTGCTTTTTGCTATGTTTCGGCCTAGCATAGCCTTATTCGTTTAAGGCGAATATTTGAAGTCTTCTATACTTTTACGTCGAGTTGTTTGGATTTTGTTCTATTTTTGTTTCGGGAATGGCCATACTGGTGCCTGTTGTTGGCTGCTTATGAAAGTGCTGGGAAATGTTCTACACTTTGTTGTCTCGACGCGCTCAGCCTGGTAGGTGATCCTCTTTCGGGAAACAGGTGTAGTTCACCGAATTACATATAGTTTTATTTATTTATTTTTTTATTTGTTTTTTTGTTTACTCAATTTTTCTTGATGCAAAATAACTAGATCATTTCTAGGAAACTGACACAGTCATTTTTCTATACTCCTACCTACACCACACTAGTACGCGACTGACTTCCTTACTGAACTGCTAGCGTCCATTATCAGCTCCTAACGTTTTCCCATTTAAATCTCTCCCCTCCTTCCTATCGCCAACGGTCTCGATTGTACTTGACAGATTAACCTACAATGCATGCCATGAACCGTCCATAACTGACGCCAGCAATCCTAAGAAACAACTATACTAAAAATGATCGGCTACAGTGTGATGGTGTTTAGTTGCTTGGATAGACAAAGCGGATTAGATATTCTTTAGACTGGATTTTATTCGAGGGATTCTATTTTGGAAGTTACTTGTTAGAGTTTGTTTCTTTGCGTTAATTGTCTTGCATTTATTCGTTTTTAAAGGTTTCTTTGTATGTTGATATTCATGTTAAAAAAATGACAAAGGTAGACAGACTTTTGAAGTGGAACATGATTGACATGAATGTCGGTGTTTCGGGACAATGTGTATGAAATAATAATTGACAATTTTAATTTACATATATTTATTGATATGTAATTTTACATAATTGGGAGAATTAGATTGAGGCACTAAATAACGTCTTTTTTTCTTATTTCGGACTAACTTAGTACCTAACCAAACTCTTCCAGCTGCACCAGATTTGTAACGCAGAACGAAAAACCATTGGGTTTTTTATTACACGGCTTGTGCATGTGCATGTGCATGTGCTCACAAATTAAACAAGAGTTGTCACGGTACGCAATCCACTTCCCCTCACATTCTAGTATTTTAATATTTGATCTAGTTTATTTTGACATTGGCACCTTATTAACCATAATACAAGGTTAAGGGAGACGGTGATAGTGAATTGGAAAGGATGTGTAAGGAAACGGTCGTGGCCTGTCTTTTGTCTTTTCGCAGAGTTTTAATGAGGGAACGTAGGATAACCACGTAGTACTTCAATCACAATTGCTGACCTTGGTGCACTTATCATTAATTCGATTGTCTAAAATCTTTTCGTTATAAATGTAAAATCCTTCCCAAGATATTCATCAATCCACCCCTTTTAGTCACCCGGAGGATTTACATAATTTCTTCCATAGGACGAATTGAGTGTTTATTCTTCAATGAGTGTTGTGCAAATTTTGATTTCCCGTTTGAATATTTAAAAATCCAGAAAATGCTCCTTGTACCTTATACCTTGTACCTTTTCGTATTTTTAATGGCGATATCTGAAAAAATTAATTTCTGGCTCTTCCTGAATGACAAATTGCATTCAAGGCGTCAAACTGTTGGCTGTAATTGAGACTTCGTGGGTACTAGTTGTGCTATCATGATAAACCACGAGAATATCATTGACATATCTTAAATATGAAACTATATGATATTTCATTAATATATTAAAAAGCCTTTTCAAGATATTTTAAGTAAATTAAAAAAATCGATGACTCTGGTGCGCCCATGTTTAGGCCTTCTTCCTGAAAGTATTATAAATCTTTGTATTGAAAATAATTCTGTTGTGTTAGAATTTTACAGTACTTTATAATTTCTTGATTTAATTCTTCTATAAGCCCATTGTGATTACACATTCATTTGATAATTTCTATTAATTATTTTACAGGAACTTTCGAATACATGTTGATAATATCAAAGGAAACAAACTTTAGGTCTTTATGGTATGGAATTTCGAGGAGATCATTACTTGTGTCGTAAAGTAAAGCAGTCCCGTTACAGACCTGGAGTGGCCTAGAGAGTTCCAGGAAGTTAAGGTTCCCAGATTTAATGACAACAGCACAGGGTGGTGGTAGGTTGTCAGCCTTACGCACCGGCCGCCTTTAACCCCAGGAAGTGCTCCTGGTACTCATTTCTGTTAGAGGCTGAGTCGACCCTAGGGTCATAGTGAGATCGGAAGGATTTTATGTCAATGAAAAATTCCAATGACACCAGCTGGGATCGAGCCAGCGACCTTTCGATTTGTAACACAGCACCTTAACCACTTTGCCACCGCGATCCCCCTACATGTGTCGTACTCTTTGAATTAAAATATGGGGAAGTGGTATATATGATTCTAAATTATTGGCAATGATTTTGGCGAGTTTGTACGCTTGGGCGTTAGTCTAATTAACTATGGGTCTAATACGGGTGTTAGTCTTATGTTTTTTTTTATCAAAACTATTATCGTAGGTAGAGTGGGTTCAGATTAATGTATTTCCATTTTATGTCTTCATGTATTATCGATTGACTATCATTGATATTTCTTCTTAGTTCTTTTAGGAAAGTGTTGGTAGGATCTCCTTTTGTAGCAGCAAAATTATTGTTATTGTTGAAATCTATAATTTTTATGATATTATTCTTGACAAATTACATGCGAGTTGCTTTTCCCAGCTTTTGTTAACATTCATCATTATGTCTGAGTTTTCTTTTATTTGATTTAAAATATTCTTTTCCTTTGTATCGTAGGCCATATTGTGCGAATTGTTTTTGTACATGGTGTTGTTTGAAAAGTCGTTGTATGTTATTCGCGATTTGGTATCACATGTGGTCCTGTTCTATCGTGGGCAGTGGACTGATTGCTATTTCAGCCTCTAGGGCTAGGGTTCTAATTCAGTTTATGTATTTATAATATAAATTGTATTCTAAGCCTTTGTTGAGTAATGGTAGTTCATCTATGGCAAAAACAATATCAGTTGTATTGATGGTTTTATAATTATATATATGGCTACAGCTCTATAATTTTATTTCTACGTTTTCTCATACGTACGGCCTCATGATAGCTGTTTTGTGCAGCCACAAAATGTCTTTCTGTTGCGTTTGCTAAAATAAAATTTTCATGTCGACGACTGCGTCCTTATTATTGCAAATTTAACAGGACGCTCATATATTGTGATATATTGTGACTGATACTTATAGTGATATTGAATAGACTGATACTTATAGTGATATTGAATAGACTGATACTTATAGTCGTATTGAATAGACTCAACAGGACGCACAAATATTCATAAACGAAACTGCCTAAGATTGCTGTCAGTCGTTTCCGATAACCAGTGAGTTAAATTACTTCCCTATTAGGGAAAAGTGCAATAAAATAGCTTAAAAGTAATTTTTCGAGGCCGTTGAAAGTTTTTGGTCACGGAGGGTTTTGGTCACAGATTGGGCCGTGTGGTTTTATAGGTAGAGGAGATGAAAGAATTTACTTCGATAATAGGCCTGCATATCTGAGACAGCGTACGTGACAGTTGGGTTTTGTTGCGTTAATATACCAAAATGATAATTTGTAAGTTATGTAACCCTACTCTGCTGCGTCATAGTTGCATATTCACACGTACCCTGTAGACTGTTAGTCACTCCACTGCTAATCGGCTGTCACCCAAAGTCATTTTATGACCCATTTAATGCCTTCCGTCCACACTGTTCCTGTACAGTCAGGTAGTCACGAAAGTGTGTTATTGGCTAACTGATTAATTAATTAACCAGCCAGCCAACGACTCAACCACCGACTGATTCCATGAAAGTAATTATAACTACCTCGAAGCTGGGTTTTACTTTGGAAGTTGTCAGTTCTTTATCTGGTGAAAATTTCTGTTGTAATAGCTTCTAGTCTTAGGTATTTTTAGTCGCGTTCGCATAGTCGCAAAATGCGCCTATTAGCTTCGTCATGTCCTTCCACCCGTCTGTCTGTCCTTCCGTCCGTCTTTATGCATGTATCAGCACGGATGCCGTTGGACGGTTTAGGTGAAAACTGATACTGGGAACGGTTAAAATGGGACAAAAATATCGGACAGTTTACATGAAGATCTAAATACGTTTCATTGTTGCCGGCGACATTCATTCGTCACAGAAGACCTGTTTTAGGCTGAAATGATATCAGGCTCTTAGTCAGTCCGTCATTTTATCTGTCTGTCCGTCTGTCCACCTTACCGCATGTGTCAGCTTGGCTTTCACTGATCGTATTTCCGTGGAATTTTGTTTTAGGGGGCTTTTATGGAAATATGTCGAGGAATTGCAGAGCAGTTAAAATCGGGGGAAAATATCGGGCATTTTAGTTAAGGACCTAAAAACTTTTTATTGTTGCGAGTGACACTAAATCGCCATAGAAACGCTCACTTCGAGTGAAAAATTTTCAGGCTATTAGATTGCTGGGGAGGTGTAAATATGACGGGAAAGTGCCACAGTGCTTCCTTCTATGTATCAGCCTGTCTTGTTCGTCTTCTCAATTTGTTCTACGTATTCTGTCCTGTCGTATTTCCTGGTTTGATAGCCGTAGTGATATTTCGTGAGGTTATTACTTGCGAACCGGTCCCAATGGCCGTAGTCTAAGGCGTAGTTCTACGGCCGCTCGCCTGCTGAGACTGCGGGTTCGAATCCCACCGGGTGCATGGATGTCTGTCTCTTGTGGTTATTGTGTGTTGTCAGGTAGAGGTCTCTGCGACGAGCTGACCACTCGTCTAGAGCAGTCCTACCTACTGTGGTGCGTCTTTGTGCGTGATCTAGAAACCTCGGGATTGAGGAGGACCCGGTCCACTGGGAGCAATTGCGCCAAATATAATAAACGCTTACGAAGTTTCTAATTATGTAGTGAACGCCGCATCATTGCCACTTGCTGTGATTTGCTTAGGGTTACCGGCAGCAATATGTAGAGCGATGTGTGCGACAAATATTTGACGATGCTATCAGGCACAGTATGCTTCCTTTGCGTGACACATTGAGCCTGCTTTTCAGTACGTGAAATAAAAGCCTAGAACATCAATTTTATTGAAAAATCCGGCCATATGAAATTGGTATACTGTCAGATATAGCTATGTTCAAGGATTTAGTTTTAATCTTAGGGTTTGTTCCGTATTCTGAGACGTGTCGTAACTGTACCACAGAGAGTATTTGAAGCTTTAAATCTGAATCAATCAAGCTAGCAGCACGACACGGGCTGCATCTTGTCCTGATAATAGCAATTCGTCTTTCTTCACCGGCAACCTACCTGCACCAGACAGCTGCATATCGGGCTAAAAACTTATACAAAATCGATTTCAATTATTTTAAGTGCTGTCTTTTTTTAAAAAAAAAAAAACTTTCACTTGTACAGTCCTGGAACCGCAGAAGAATTGTATTCTACAAATGTTGACTTATGTCACGTATGAGCTGCAACTGAACAGCTGTAAGGATTTAAGTTCTTTGACATTAAGCTTTACAATCTCACTCTATCTGTAGTTGCCCTTGTCACAGATGACCTTACTGTTGATCCCCCTCTATTCATTTTAGCACGTGAATGCTACGTGGTGTCATGATTTCACTAAAATGCAACCTTTAAACTTAAAGTCCTGGGAAAACAGACTGAGGGGTTTAATAAGCTTCGTTTTCTTATCTCGAGATAAATTTATGACAGCGGTCGATACTCTGATACCCAATGTTACATGTCCCGGTGCCATGTATGGCTGTCAATTACTAAAAAAAAAAGGTAAATTGCTCCCTTTTACAGGCACTGAGGCTCTGAACAGGCCGTAGTCCCATACGGGGAGTAGAGGTATAGCTCTACCCTTTCTTGACCACGACACTAGAAGGGGTGAGAGGTCAGCGTCACGCCTCGGCCGCTCTTTACACCCGGGAAAGACCTGGTACACGTTGTACAGGAGGCTGGGTGGGCCCCAGGGCCGGTCTGGACAGGTGCGGAAAATCTCGCCCCCACCGGCATTCGGTCCCCGGACCTTCCAGCCCGTAGCCAGTCGCTATACCGACTACGCTACCCGGCCCACCTGCCAGTTAGTAGTAACTAAAATTTTCCTTTGGTTTCCGTAGTCTATAGAAGTGAACGACAGACGAACACACAAAAAGTCCCTTCTTGGACTAATTAGATATAGGTGTGCGTACACTCGTAGGCCTAGATGAATAATGACCCGTACATTGAAGGCAAGTGGACTTACACAAATGCTGTCGGACTGTATTCAGTTTTCCACACATAATGGAAGTTACGTGTGTCAGAATCTTGCCTTTTTGTTGGGCTGTTGGAATGTATGCAAAAAGAAGCAGTTCAGTTCAATGGAATGCCGTATCAATCACGACAGTTCGATGCTGTTGGTGGCCCCCTACACCCAGTGTAATGCACGTAACACACGAACGATACGTTTGTTCTGAAATTGAGAAGACGCATTTATGCTGAGATTTCCAGTGCCACTTATAAATCAGTGCATCTGAGTGATCGATATTTTATATTGGAAAAACGTTCATTTGGAAGATAGAGACGGTGTTTGGAAGATAATTTTATATTTAAAGAAATAAAGTTTTGGAAGTCGGAAATGGACCATAGTGGCTCAAAATTATTTCCAATGCCTGTTCTCATTATTAGTGTGTTGTAACTATACCATGGTGCCTAACAAGGATTTAGTTAGACTTAAAGTTTCGACGGAAGTGCCTTTAATTAAAATGCGTAGCTCCAAATTCGGGTAGTTTTTGCCAGTGTTTTGAAGCAGTTGGCTAGGTTACAAGGCTCAGCGGAGTTTTTACTTGCCTCTGTCTGACAATATCGAACACACAATCGCCTTCGGTTCCTGTATCTTCATATACCGTAATGCTGCTAGCCGATATTCTGAATATATGGTTCTAATCTCTTTATGTTTATATTAATAAGAAGACAGGATAAATCCACTCTTGCGAGGCTATTAAAATGCTTTTTATGCGTGGTGTCTTTCAGCTGTCTAGCTGTCGTGATGTTTTGTGAATCGAATGGATATGAGCTGCATGGCCGTGTGATAGCAGAAGGTTGAACAAGGCTTTCTTCACTGCCGCACACAAAATAAATATTTTTGTTTTTTTTAGTAATTATTCTCGAAGGGAGTGCGTTGTATGCAACTATTCTGTAAGACACACAGCATTTGTCTTAGAGGTACCTACAGTATGATCATATACGAACTTTCGTCTTGTTGTGAGCCGCGTTCTTCAGAATCATTAGCCTAGGCGGCTGAACGATGTGCGGGAAATTTTCAGAGAATATGTGGTTAGCTTTACTGAATACATTATCCTTTCAGGTTTGTTGATATTTAGGGACATACGCATATATATGTAGTTGGTCGTTCAAATATAATGGAAATGATACTGAATGTAGAAATTCTTGTAAATACATTTGTTTTAAAATAATTTCGGATTGGACTCTTTTACTACCTGCACATCACCTAAATTAATTACTTTGTTACTTTATCTGTCGATGTGTCTATCCGGTTTTTTTAACAGCTGTCGTCCTCTTCCGGAAACCAAACGCCATTCCGCTCTGTTTCTCCATTGATCTGGTTCTAAATTTCTTGTTGTCACGGCTGCTTGTACTCCTTCCATCCAAGTTTTTCTTGGACGTCCTCTTTTCCTTCTCTCCCGTGGTATCAAATCCATAATTAATTTTGGTATTCTCTCCTCTTGCATCCTTTTGACGTGGCCATACCATTGTAGTCTTTAGTTTGTTATTTTACTTATATATCATTTGGAATGTAGACTGTGTCAGCGACAGCGACAACAGCCATATTTGCTCTGCTGTAACGATGTTTTGATTCAGTTAGCTTTATAGACACTGCTCTAGACAAGTATTCACAGTATTCAACGAACTCTTGCCATGTCGTAAGGTGTATTTCGGAACTCAAATTTGCGGCCCTGCAAGTAGAGGAAATAAGTGGGAAAGAGGCCCGCCGAGCACAGTCCCGACCTGCTAAAGGGGCACATGTCGCTAGGAGAGTAGCGGATGTAACACGCAGCATAGCAACATGTCCAAAAATAGTTACACCTCTATCTTTCAAAACATCCGAATCCAACATGGGTCCGGCTGGGTCCGAGAACCTGGCTAGACGAGATGTCGACGAGAACGATCACAGTACTTCTCGATAACCGGAATCTGATACGTCCGTCTTGAAGACCGTAATGTATTCCGTAAATGCCGTTCGAAGTCAGGGTCAGATCGGCTCGTTACAGTTGCGCATCGGGCATATGCATGTCACAAGGAGTTTGATTGAAATGTGCCAAGCAGTGTGAACCCTGTAACATACGGATAGACAAAAGAAAGACATGACGAAGGCAACAGGACCTACATATTTTGTGCAACGTTCTTTTAAACGATCACCGGAAAGTAGTTATGTATTTTGAAGGAATTTTTCTTATGTATAATCACGATGCGAATTGAAAAGTAAGCAGTTTGGTGGATAGACGGTATTGTAGTTTCTTCTGGGATTTTACATTTATATTTGCTTTCTTTTTCAAAGGAAATAAATATTTAACTACAGTTTCCACCGTGATTAGTATTTGCCGAGCTCCGTCTCCTTCTTACACTTCACAGACACTAACATTATCGCATTTCACATCCAACACCGCCTGTTCTCACATACGATATCCCTGTACAAAGCATAGCCACTCTGATGACAACGGGCCTTGGCACACTGCCTATAGGGCCTGTCTGTACTTGAAATCTGTAGCATTATTGTGCTCAATGTTTTTTATAATGTAAATTAGTTTATTTGAACTCGGGACTGCTGCATAGATGACAAAGGCGCTCTTTCTCACCTATTTGTGTTTCCCGGATCGGTTCTATTTTATTTGTTTCATTTTTATACTTCTGAAATCCATTCATGAAACGAGAGTCGGATAATGCAGGGTGGGGCAAAATAACCTCCATGAAGTTTAAGGTGAATAACAAAAAAACTATTCGAGATACAAAACGTTTTTTTTTTTTGGATTCTGAAACTAAAACATGGAACGTTTAAATCACATAGTCTTAAAAAGAATATCTTGCAAGTGATGGCCGTTTTTTGCGTGGTGTTTACGTGCAGAGCGCCTGGGAGACTGCAAAACGGACCGTCTGACAGCCGCGATGTTCTCTGGTGTTCGAGAGGTCCGTGGTCGTCCTCATCTTTTTTTCAGACACACTTCCCGTTTCCCTGATCTCAACCTACAACAGAATGGATTTTCGGTCCGGTACTCGGTCCCGAGGGGGGATTTGGTAGCGAGTACGGAACGCACGCTGCTCCGCTACGATAGAGTGACTTTGCGAAAAGTAGGTGTCGACGGCAAATGCGCGCTGCTCGTTGGACCACACCACCTTTACGACTGCGGAGTATTGTAACGGGAACTTCCCAACAACCTGCACATTTCGAGCCCAACCTCACCCTTCTATGGCCTTCCCTTCCTTCACAATGCCCTTCTGAATGTAGGAGGATATTTTGCCCCACCCTGTACGAATATTTTGCTTTGCTGGTGGGCTCGTGGTAATATGACGTAAATGGTACAATTTATGTAATTTTAATAATAATAGACACTATTACAATAAAAACAAGAACAGCGCGGACCAAAGATAAAGTAGCCGGTGCAGTGACAGGCTGAACGATCCGGGGTTCGAGTCCCGGCAAGGGCAAGCGCTTTCTCTCTTCTCTAAAATGTCCAGACCATCTCTTGGGCCCACCCAGCCCCCTACTCTGGAGGTAACGCGAGTTCTTTCACCAGGGCAAAGCGGTCGACGTTTGAATTCACCGCTCACTTTCGTTTAGTGTCGAGGTTACGAGTGAGTGGAGTTGTACTGCTGCTCCACCTATACGCCTTCATGCAGTGCACAGGGACGCGTTAATCTTTTCTACCTTTCACAACAACGTTAATTCAATTCAGTTTCTTCATTAGAGTGTTTGACAACAACAGATGTCATGTAACAAGCTATAATGATGATATAGAGTCACCAGTAATCAACTGATTAACACTACACTTATTGATTAACATTCTGGATTTTAATAAATAAGACCTATATTAGACGTTCAAGGAATGAAAAATATCAAATTATAATTGTGATGATAATAATAACTCCCGTGGTTAGACATTATTATTATTATTATTA
>Ga0131853_10017484_pt1 | contig 13054 bp, 6 predicted proteins | sample TergutLab28metaG_FD_92764 | JGI IMG/M metagenome (GOLD analysis project Ga0131853, IMG submission 92764) | Labiotermes labralis P1 segment gut microbial communities from Petit-Saut dam, French Guiana - Lab288 P1 (version 2) (version 2) | ecosystem: Host-associated > Arthropoda: Insects >...
ATAACACAACCCCCGTCTGGGGGTGGTCCGCGTGGCTTCTCTTTTCACCCCCCCAAAGCGGAGGGGCGGGTGGGGGGGGGGGGGTCCTCAGAGAAACAACTAAGGCATTGCATTTCAATTTCTCTCTCTCGCAGCAAACGTACAGTGCTGCTATTTAGACGTGGCTGCTATAAAATGAATGCGCAGTACATTATACTGTTGTATCAGGCTTGTGGCGACGTCCGAAATGCGGGAAAGAAATGGGAAGGGCGAGGAACAGTAAGCTAGCAGGAGTGGGTGCTGAGAAGAACGGCAGCGATCCTCAGTGTCGGTAAAAATAGAGACAAGTTCACAGCCGAGAGCAAACATTCTGGGATGCATTAACCGTCAATTTCACAAGACATTAACATAATTCACTCTGCCGCACTAGACGTCTACACAGACCGAACACCATTTTGGTTTCCGGATTATTTACTGAACGGAATACGATCATATCAAAACCCATGTACGGTATCTCAGCTCTCTAGAGACTGAACGTAGGTACATAAACTCTGTGCAGACGGACCTCTGTCTCATCATGTATTTATTATGGCATACTTAATGACGCTAGCACTGGCTCAGACTAGGTCTACAGAGTGTCAAATAGTACGATCAGCAGTAAATAATGAATTGGGAAGGGTACAGAGGGAAGCTTAATATCAAAAAATATCCTGGCATTTGACTAAAAGGATTGAGGACAACCAAAGGAAAACTTATATCAGGATAGTCGATGCATGCGCGGGTGGTTGGATACCATGACCTTCTGAATGGTGTAGTACTGTTCAGCAATCAGCGAGATAACACCAACATAAAGTCTAGTCAAGCAAAAGACGTAACTCACATTCCATACAGACTATGTGTACGATTGTCTACTACGTGTATTCTGTGTCTAAAATGAGGACAAGCAAGGCAAGTGCGCAAGCATCGTTAGCGATAGTCTGCACAGTCGCCAACGTTGTTGACGTGCTCCCAACATTAATAATTCAGGCGCTTAGCTTAGCAACGTTCTTATTTATCTTGACGTTAAATTACGCTGAGGGCTGAAGCCGGAAAGACACGAAGCGGAAACAGGCTTTAACTGATTTACGAAACGAACCATTCCGGCGTCACGTTAAGCGAGTCCGTTCTCGCCATGTAACGGGGCGTCCTAACGGTTCAGATATTGACAGAAGGGTGACTGCAAATATGCTGAGTAAATAGCCGCAGACAGCCAAAAAGGGACGGTCCTCCAGAACACTTTCTGGGCGCGGGGCTAGAAAACCCTGACCGTAAGCAGTTACATCACGCAATGTCTCAGTGTTGCGGATTTAAACAGGTGTTTTGGTTTTCATTTCAAACTCAACAGTTTATATCTGTAAATTATTTTGAAGTTTATGTAACACATCCTTTCAAGAACACCCCCTGAAGATGGCCACAACATGTGGCCGAAACATGTAGGAGGCTACGCTGTTTAATACAATAAATTTACACATCTGTATAAGCACTTGTTGGTTTTATTTCTCATACGGAAACTGTCAGTTTCTTCTAATACTCCGGGGACGACTGAAACAAGTTGCCAGACCACAAGCAAGTCGGAGTCACAGCTTGCTAAAACACTGGATTAGACAGCGGTACAATAATACAAGTAAGCGTGGAAATATAGTATTTTACATTTTTATAAATGGAACGAATGTGGGGAGAAGCGATCAGGTAGTGTTTTAAGACTTTTTTCCTGCACTTACCTGATGAGGAAAAGCACGATTAACCTGAACCAAGACAAATGAACTTCTGGTCCGGATTCAAATCCAAGACCTTCAGAGTATAAAGTACCGCTATCAGACAGTAGCGCTCTGTTTCACAATACGTCTTAAATATCAAGTGTAAATATACGTCACCTACTCTCCCAACAACCCTGACAGCTCTCCAATCTGCCAACGGATCAGGGTGACAGCACACACATCCCAGCCCCCAAAACAAGAGCAGCTCTGCGTCACCATGGTTACTTGTCGACGTCCCTGTAGTGACATTAACCATGAGCTTATTATGCCACAGCTTGCTTCCTTAACACGAAGAGCTCTTTACTTCCTCTATACACCTGTCCTAACGATGTCACTCCAAGGCAGATGCAGACCCAGGCAAATATTTCTGCTTGCTTATTAGGCGAGCGGCAAAAACCCAAGTTACTCTTTTAACAAGGCTTAGGACCAAGGTCTGCCCTGAGGTGACTTCGCTTTTCCCACGTCTTTATTGGTTAGCCTGCGTCCCATCTTCTTGAGTTAACAAGGGAAAAATCAGAAATAACGCCGTCAAGATGCTTTGTTAATTTCTTATAGCACTTCCATATCTCTTCTGCCATACTTTTTGTTCGCAGGCCATATCTCATTCAGAAATTTCTATTGTTCTCATTTCTGGTATACTGCCGGAATAATTGGCAATACTGTGGGTGGGTGGCTAGCTTCATACAAAAGATGGCAGAATGTGGGTGGCCGGCTGATGGTGTTACGTTGTTAATCTCGAAAATATCTGCCGACTATGGCAAGAGATAAAGAAGTAATGAATTCCGCGTTTATTCAGCTCCGTAAGTTTAAGTTCTTACACGGCTTGTTTATTGAATAATTTTGTATTATCAGACCTGGGGTGCCACTGGAGTGCAACAGAAACAGCAAAGCAAATAAGAACTAAGGTATGACAGACACAAAATACCACCAAAACGCCTACTGAATATCCCGGATTATAACAAAAAACCGTAAATTGAAGCATAGAGAATATAAGAACAGCCATCTAGGACTCGAAACACAAACTACAGTGGAAAGAACCCCGTCCTAGAAGTTGCTGATTACAAGTACATCGTAGAAGCCAATTTCAAAATGACGATATCCGAAACTATGAAACACGTTGGCGTTGCATCCACCAATTACCACCTTAACAAATGGAAGTCCACACAGAAGTTGTATGAAACTCTGGACCATGCTCAGTAACTTGCGCTATGTAAAAAGCATTTTTAACTATGCCACGTTCAGATTCAATATTTAGTCTACCCAACGCAAACTCACACCCACAACCTTCATTTCAGATATACAGAGAAGAAACGCGTGCTTTACCTACATAATGTTAATTGTACAATGAAAATAAACTTTTCTCTACTAATGTCCCCAGATGAAAAGGAGACGCAAGATATTCTGAATGAAGGCATCGCGATGTGCTTGAAAATCAATTAGTATTACACAAACGTACGTCAGCACAATCTATTTATTCTAGAGTAAGGCTACATATTTCGACTAGATATTACTCATCTTCAGGCCCCTACAATTTCATTACCAGATGCTTTGTCCACTTTGGGATCCCATAGTGTTTACATGTGGATTACTTATTAGCTAAAGCTTTCTAGAAAAGTTATAACTCGTACAACCAATATTTGCAGACTGTGTTTAAGCATAAAACCACTAAAGCATAAAATTCCTTCCTTTTTAGTGCGCTGATGTTCACCGAATATTCAACTGTGGGATGCCGTCGTCGTATTACAGTTGGTGTTGGGGTGTTTCTGCTTTCCTTATTCAATATGGATAGTTCTGTTCGTTTTCTGGTATCGAAGAGTTAATATCAGCCTAGAAGAGAAAATAACAATACTGTAACGAAGATGATGTTTATAGAACGACACAGCTTCAACACGCCATCTTGGTTACAACTCGCTTGAATCTGTTAAAACAAAAAAGCAGCCAATATTTGCAGTCCAACCTAGCATTCTTAAACACTTCTTCTTCATGACATTAATAAGGTACATTAAAACTACACAGTTAGTCAACCAACACCATCAAAGCTCATTAAATCTTTGTATTTATATAATGCGGCCTTATCAAGAGAGTAGTTTCATTTCGGGACCTGATGCTGACGGAACACACGCATTTCTCGTTGGTAATCAACAGTTTCCGACAAGAAGTTTCGGGCCAATACGTAGAGTATCAGAAACGGAGTTAGTTAACGCCGGCTACTTTAATCTGCTATGTTTCTTTCGAATACTTGCAAAAGGAATGGGCATGGGAAAGCATTGGGCAAGGATACACAAATTTTCCAAAAATCTAGGAGCCACCTCACAATTCTAGGGGCCAGAAGAGTGATATCATTAAGCTTACAAAGCATCCGTGATGGGTAGACGGATGGATGGATGACCATGGTGCATTTGAGAATAGTACTAAGAGGGGAAAGTGTAAGTACTAGGAGAGAAACCTGTCCCAAAACCACTCTGTGCAACAAAACTACCCATGTGGACTGACCTGGCGGACCTTCCCTGTTGCGACTGACCGTCTGAGCTATGACGCGTACTCTAATTCTTATGTAGTGTGTTCATACTGGGTGTCCTGTTGTTATAATTCGTAACGCTTTTCTGTACACGGATTTATAGACCTGTGCCTAATCACCGAAGTTCGGCTACCGTTGGGTCTTTCAGGCTGCTTACTCAAAGTTTTCAGGTACCACCACATGTCCATCTGGATGTTGTCTTCTCTGGCCGTAACCTGTGACAAGGGACTCGTGTGAAGTATTGTTTGTCAGTGCAAGAACATGTACAAGCGGCGTCATTTTCGTGTCACATGTGTAAGAAAACCGTAATCTAAAGATGTGCAAGCTTGTTTCTAGAGGCATGTCATTCCTGAAAGTTTTCATGGAAATTCGAACATCGATGCAAGTGTTAGTATAGGAACATAAACGTGAAGATAAGTGCTGCTTTTAAAGAAGGAGACGTGCTGAACAAATTCACTGCGGGTCTTTGATGCCTCACAGCCAAGCGAAGTTAAGACACTTGTTATTGGCAGCATTAGTATTATTCAACGTTAATGCTACTGACTGAAGCTTATAAGTGAGGTATCACGAGTTGGCTGCTTGGCAGTTAATTACCGCACTTTCAGCGAAAGTGAGCCCAAAATACAACATTAAATAAACGACTGTGATAAGTCGAGTATATGCCAGCAATTCCAAGCGTAACTGCACCGAAAATACGGCAACCGAAACTGAAATATGAGCTAGTTAATTACGCAAGTCTACTCCATCACCAGTTCTATGAACTAACGTAAGATGACTTGACAGAACCTTCTGTACCAGAAGGTTAAAAACATATAGATAGAATAAGTAAACGTCTCCATAACACAATTCCTTCTCTCCAGTATTCCCCGTACTTTCTTCCCAGGCCTGGTTTGTAGGCGAAGGCAAATCGGAATTTTACCGTTCACTATTACTAGCCGTTTAAAGTACAGCAATTACTGCGTGTACCATCAAGTTTAATGTTCAACAAGACAGGCAATGTGCGTATAACGTAACAGTGAGGCGCGTTCGTGCAACCAATGCTGCAGTGGAAAAGCAGTTACTAATCACATATTCTGAGTGTGTGTGTTTGTACCCTAAAATCCAGCATGCAATGGGCATACGCCATTTTATCCTATGTGACCTGCCCGACTCTACAATATTTTTCCACTTTATCTCATAAAGGCATGATTTAAGAAAACAAAATATTGAACATGAAACGTGTGTTTTGATTTCCTGTATAAATTTTGGCCGAAAAATTTCTCATGCTAAGAAAAAATGAGCGAGATTTGATACAAAATGTGCACTGATCTTCACGTAAAATGCTCTTAAACTCTTGTTAAGTTTTAATTAAACTTGAACTTTCTCGATGGATTTTCAAAAATAATCAAACAACATATTTCATAACTGAAGAATAAAAACCAACTAGATGCCACTTATTATTTTATTGTACTTCTTACAGGCTCAACATGTTTTGGGGCACTACTATGCCCATCATCAGTTATCACATATGATGCATGGTCCAACAAACATCGAATTAACAAATTTCATCAAAATCCGTCCAGTTGGAACCGAGTTGTTCCATGCGGACGGACTGACGGAGGGACAGACAGGCCGGCAGGCAGACACAGACATGACGAAGCTAATAGTCGCTTTTCGCATTTTTGCAAACACACTTAAAAACTCTACGTTCTGCCTACATGTGTGTTTTGTAAGTATTTCAGAATAAGAAAACGATTACTTCCCACTACAGCGTTAACTCACCGGTTTTAATAACCGAGAGGAGGTGTGTTTACTGGGCAGTACGAATCTAATGTTTAAATATAATTCAGTTTAGTCTTGGTCTTTAAAGGGTTAATTTTGATTTCACTTTCTTAGAAAATTGTTATTACTTACTGTGTACAAGCTTATTAAGACAACAAAACACCATTCCTGTGCACCACACGATTGCATCAAATGTTCCTTTATATACTTAAAATATTACGTCAACACGTTTGGACATGTGCTCGGCCACTATCAAGGAAATCATTCATGTACAATATCGAGACATGCCGAGGGTTAGACATTTGTACCACATATACACCATTACTGGAGTATTCCTTAAATTCTTAAGGCTAAGAGATGCAGTTTGTTCAGTATATGGTACGACGTACAGTTAAGGCCACATTCTGATACATTTGTATAATGTTTCAGGCGAATAATTCCTCCAGGTTCTCAGAATTAGCTGCAATGTTTAATTCAATGTCATATTCTATGTTGGTTTCAATGGGTCGGTTAATTCGCCATTTACCTACATGCTTTTCTTAGTAACTGACCAACTTAATGCACAAATTCTTGTTTGTAATAAACTTATTATAAAACAAGAATTTGTGCATTAAGTTGGTCAGTTACTGAGATTATACTGAGATGCACGGTCAATAAAACATCAAAATAAATATAAAGGGGTGCTGATAAGTCCTTAGCCCGAATTGATAATTCTTACATGAAAATTAAACATGTAAGTTGCCTTTCATCCCTCTAAAGGTTCTTGAGAGTCTGCAGCGAGCATATATTATTTGATTTGAGCAGTAGATTAGCTTCCAACGACACTATCGATTCCGTCCTACGGCATCGGGAAGTAGGTCGGATTAAGGACTTATCATGTGCATCTAGAGCAGTGCGTGTTATACTGCGGATACATGTTCGAGATACATCATGCTGACAAACTTTGAGACGTCTCTTGTCCAGTCTGCAAGAACGATGGATACTAACCATTGCCCTTAGTTACTGTTTGAAGCAGCAATCGTGAATCCGACTGGAAATACGTTAATTGTGTAGTGTACATGAAGTGGAAAGAAAGTGCGAAGAACGAAAAAATTTTGACTAGGTTTGTGATGACGTTGCAAAACTTCATCCATCTACGAACTTAAGAATAAAAAAATAAAGGAAGGTTTAATACAATCCCCTAGGCAATAGAAGCGGAGTATTATTAATTGTCATTCGTAATAAGTGTTGCTCTAGGGCTGTATGGCAACTATCTGAATTCTCTTTGTAAAAAATTCTGTTATCTCCTATTGATAAGACCCGACCTTATGAGCACAAACTGTGCGACAGTTGCACTCACAACAGGAACCGCTCCGCGCATAGTTAGCATACAAGATCTCCCCCAGTCATTCAAAATCTCGACACTGAGCGATAGGATGGACGCGAAGCTGGCGGAAGTTATACGAAACCATGATAATGATCTCGTACGTTGAATTGAGTTAATGGAAGTGCCACACAGAGAGCATGGCAGGCGCAGACTTCTAGGCCAGTTAGTATCTGTAACGGCACTTTATTGCTGGCGAATGAACAAGAACATGCAGTAATGTAGCAATACGTTGCCATGCATACGTGACAGGCGCAAGACAAACTCCACTCCCTGCCTCCCGCACATTGAACAAACTCATGCACTGCTTATGAATACATATATTGTACTTAAGCAAAACTATTAATAGCAGAATGCTATAAACAGTTGCATCATCAAGAATCGGCTAACCTGACTGAGGTTTTTTCCCGTTGTTTTTTCTTCAGTTGTAAGGCAAATACCGGGGTAGGAACACGCAAAGACGGGACACGGCCCGCACTCTTCCTGTGTAAGGCGGCTAAACTTCAACGCGATTTGCTCTAACTTTAACTTTAAACATGAACATTCTGGGCCTTCCAGCCAAAGTTATACCCCCTCATAAGGCCTATTGCCTCTTGAGCAATGGTCCTAAGTTTGCCCACGTCAGGGTCTTCAACCGCGACGGGAAATCGTTAGCGTAAGAGCAATCCCAGGTATAGTTTAAGGCGTCTGTTACAGAGCCCAGCGACGCGGTTAACGCAGGAATGTATAACAGACAGAGGGACGTGGACTTGCATTTTCGCGCAAGTCTCGTCCTCAGTTTGCTCTTTGGTTGGAATCCTAGGTTCAGTCTAAATAATCGACCATGGTTCCTTAATGGGTCCGATGTCTTCATACAGGAATGGACACAACAAAAGGGGTAGGTGGCAAAGGTCACCAGCGATTAAAACAGCTCTACATGATAGTGGGTGCCCTCCAACCATTACAAGCGAGAAAAGAAACAGAACGCGTCTACAAAACTGGCTCGGAAAATACGGGCTAAATTCTTAAATGACGCTGTATTAATTCACGAATTCATCTTCCCTCAATGACTGATTTACGAATAAGTGAATTAATTAACTATTGTCTACAAACAACGGTGTTTAAACTGCACACATCATACTGCCTCCAAATAAAAAGGAAATTTCCAAACATGTGAACTTTTTTTTTTAACTTTTCACCGTGCATAGTGTTTCAACTTTGCTTTTTATTTACCAACATGCCGGAGCCCTTAATGTAATTTTTAATGTTTTAACCAACTGAGGTTTTACATTGTATTTTAGAAATTTGTGCATATGTTGGTAAATAAAAAGCAAAGATGTGAACGATTTCTATTTTGGTGACGAGGCGAACATTGTGCTAGCAATACTGAAGGCTCAACACCACCACAACAAAACCTCGACCCACATCCTCCTCCAATCCAAACAACTCGTTTTATCTCGCTACGGTCCATCCTTATGTTCCGTTCCCATATTGTTCTTCTTCTTCGGAGCGGCCAGTTTCCTACATGTTGGTTAACGGAAATTCTCTGTGCATTTTTCTTTCCCAATCCGAGTTTCACGTCCGGGTCACGTAACCTGCATTTCATTATTCTAAAAACTCAAAGTTACCTACATTTGTACGAACCAGAATTTATCATCCCTGACAGGGTTTGTACATACTCCAAGTACGAAATTTCGCTGAAACCTTTTGACTCTTTCCAGAACAAATATACGGAGAAAAATACGCAATGTACCGCCATTTCCCACGCTTTTTATAAACCAAATACAATAATGAAATTAAAGGGATTTTCAAAGTGCGAATTACAGAAATAAACTTTCGTTCTCCTTGTATCGTATTAATTCCAAAAATCAGAGGCTCCTGAAAAGCGTCTAGTCGCTCATATTTCGTTCTATGGAACTCGAAAGCTTGTCACCATATTAGATATCTCTTTAATTACACCAAATAAAAGCACACTTTTCATTTACTACGTATTACACACCTGCACCATGTTTTCCCTACCTGTGTCGGTGTATCTCACACCATTTTCCAGGGACAAATTACGTGTTCCTTACTCATAACAACCTGCTTTTACGCAGCTGTTATTCATGACAGTGGTTGCGTCATGAAATATAACAGATACAGCTTTGTCTAGTTTACAATATTTTTACAATAGTTAAAATCATATGAGCTGCATTACCCTGCTCTATGTTACCAACCTTAAAAACTAAAAGGAAGTCTATGATTAAAATCTCCTATATAAACTGCGTATATATATGTCTGGTTCCTATCGTCTGTTGCTAACGTGGATTATACAATGTTGTGACAATACGTGCTCAACATGCTGCATATTATACTTAGGTACATAGGGTGTACAGTCCTGAGGAAAGCCCCGTGTCCTATTTCGGTAGTGTTCCTGAGTCGTGGCTGGTATGCACTTGGTGATGTTGAAGAGATGTCTAATATATGCAAATGCGCGGAATGGAATACGTCAAAACAACTTTTAACCGTGCTCACCAAAAATCGCCGCTGAATCAAATTCTGAGCCAGGTTACTCCAGTCCAAAATTCCACACTCTTTGCCATCAGGACATGCATACATATTAATATTATCCTCCCATCTACGACTACAATTTTCCAAGCGGTCCCTTTCCTTCGCGACTTCCGACCCTGCAGAAAGCTTCTCATATACACCCAGTACTATAGCAAATCCTACCAAACCGGTACGTACATGAAAATTATAGCGCCGAGAGGCAATATGCTTGGTTCCTTCCGACAGGAATAATATGTACCATTGTCTTGCATTACAAACGAATCTTTCAAATTAACTTGCTGATCTAATCGACCTCTTTAATATGCACACCTCAGCGAGTAACCTAGCAACAGGTTCTTTAAATATGCCGTTAATTTTCTTAATTATGGTAGTCACGTATGTAACCCGTGGACACGACAATTACTTATCGTTTTAACATCATCCGCTGCCTAGCTTAATTACTACTCATATGTGTGTGTGTGTGTGTGTGTAAACCTTTGCATGCTATTCTGACCGTGACACTGTGAAGCCATTGTTCTCTTGTCATTACAGAACAGTTGTGAGGTCACTCACTGGTTTCACCTGCACTTTATACCAGACCTGACAGAACATCGATATGATACACGAAGCCGTATAACGGTTCCTTTAGACACGTCTCATACGGTCGTACTCAAGCGGCTACACAACACAATGAAGAAGTACGTTTTATTTATTCACTTCACGAATTTGACGTTCTAGTGACCGTGCATCGTGATAAATTCTTATAATAAAACCAACAAGATGCACTAATTCAAATTTATTTTTGGAATAAAACTCTACATGTTTCGGACAGTTCCTCTGTACATCATCAGGAGTTTTTCACTGTACACACAGCAATGGTGACAGCTGAGAGCTGACAGCTTGCGAGCAGGATCAGGAAGGAACCAGTTCCGTCTTGATCCTGCTCGCAAGCTGTATGACATATACCTATATGACATATACCATTGCTGTGTACAGTGAAAAACACCTGATGATGGACAGAGGAACTGTCCGAAACATGTAGAGTTTTATTCCAAAAATAAATTTGAGAAATTACTGCATCTAGTTGGTTTTATTATAAGAAATTATTCACTTCACTTTTAGCTCAGTTTCCTAATCTTATAAAGAAAGATACGAGCTAAATACACGGATGTGAGAGGGATGGAATAAGTGGGATACTAAAGTAATGTTTAATGACAAACTACATGACTCACGCAAAACACCAAACATTGTTACGGTAATGCAGTCAAGCCGATACAATAGGCTGGACATGCAGCCTGGATGGGACAGACAACAAATGGGTACAGATTTAAGCAAAAAAAATTCTTGGGAAGCTGCTAGTTGGAATGCTGGTAAGAGACGTACAAATTATGGATAAAAATAGGTCTGTTCGAACTGACGGCTTCGAAACTTTAGGTTCTACTGGTAGGTAGTGCGACGTGCGATTTATATGGAAATCGAATTCATCCGTGAGAATAAGAAGGCAAGGAAATGCTGAAGGCCACAGAAGATTTTCCGCCTCTGATTAGAAACACAGGACAGATAATGTGACATTCGGCACGTACTGCCTCTCAAACGTCGCGACGAGAAATCGCCCTAGCAGGGTGCAGAAGACATTATTACCACATAACCTTCATTTCGCAAAAGGAAGTACTAATACCCAGAACTGGAAACCTGCTTATAAATTATCAGTGACGTCAGAATGCAGAAATTGGTTGCTTAAAGACCCTACGTGAAAACACGCAGCAAAAGATTAAGCAGTTGTCGACCATGCTGGCTCACTAGTTACGTGGAGGAGAAAATGCGGTTTTGATCCATGTCCTGAAAAGGATAGTCGTACTTTCCTACTTCTGAATGTCGTAACGTCTGTAATGATGAAGGTATTATAGGGATCCGTAAAGCAAAAGCTTGTGCTGAAGTAACACCCTACGACTACAATATAAAATCCTTTAACCCCTCAATTTCGTTCCGAAATTTCTCCGTGTCTGGTCAAGTTACTGATCTACCGGATTCTATACAGCGTCAGCGGATGGGAAATGGAACTTTCTATCTTATGGCAGAGACATGTTGCTTAACAAGCACCGCTCGTGATCTAGATGGACCAGTGAGACAACTCCCTCCCATCATCGCGATACAGAACGGGTTGTACTTCTTAGAAAGAAAAACAACTAATAGAGGATTTCTTGAAATAAAAACCGTCACCAAAAGTGTTTATGTTTTCACGAAATAATGAAGCTTCCTTTTTAAAATTTCTCTTGAAACAAAATATTATCAGATCGCTCGTATAGACAATGCACAAGAATAGACAGATCTTTCCAGAGAATTCACCATATTCGTGAAAGAGTAATCCGTAAAATCTCTCCAATTATAAATTACCACGCTAGACGCTTCCATCTTCCTCGCGGGTATTTTGTGTTTTTATGAAACAAGACTTGTTCTACTATGCGAAGAAGCCTTATGTCTACGACTGCTATCGCACCGGTGATAATTAATCTTTTCCGAACAAAGCAGCTACAGGCGGCTTGTTCTCAGCTCATGAAAATGCTCATTGGTGCTTTTGTTATCGCAGCCTGCTGCATTATGTACCCGAGCATTCCCATCCTACTGGAGACTGGATGAAAAGGGTTTCTTTTAAAGCACAAGATTTTCAATTATATGCGTAGGATTTGCTCATGTAACTCAAGTTCTCGGACTACGCTGGTTTCAGTACCATGCCATATCACACAAAACCACAACGTTGGATAGGATTCTCAGCTAGGCTAATCTCATCAACACTACACGACGTATCCTGAAGACCGTCTGTCCATAAGGTTTTAAAAAAATGGAAATCACCTCTAAATTCAAGGCGCCGGAAGTGTGACATGCGACCAGCCCCACACTGAGGACCCAAACTGCTGCTCTGACCTCAGAACCTCACTGCTACCTGATAAGCACGCTGATAAGCACTTTTATGTGAAAGAGTAATAATAGTAATACCTGCAGTCAGCAAGCTGAAAATATTAAGCGCCACCGTAGAGAATTACCGGGAAAATGACTACGGCTAAGTCGTGTGGTCGTCTGCTTGACATAACATCTGCACGGCAGCGCGTTAAGAGAAAGCGCATACAGACA
>Ga0131853_10017487_pt1 | contig 13053 bp, 10 predicted proteins | sample TergutLab28metaG_FD_92764 | JGI IMG/M metagenome (GOLD analysis project Ga0131853, IMG submission 92764) | Labiotermes labralis P1 segment gut microbial communities from Petit-Saut dam, French Guiana - Lab288 P1 (version 2) (version 2) | ecosystem: Host-associated > Arthropoda: Insects >...
AAGTGTGCAAGTGTGTAAGTGTGCAAATGTGTAAGTGTGCAAGTGTGCAAGTGTGTAAGTGTGCAAGTGTATCGCTGTGACGGTATTCACCTGCCATACAGCGGAACATTTGATTGCTTTACGCTAACAACCACGAAGACTACCTGATGATGGCACGTGTGGTGTGCCGAAACATGCTGCAGAATTGATAACGATTGAAGAATATCCATAGTGCACGCACAGTTAGTTCTATGAACTAAACTAAACTAAACTAAACATAAGCCCATTTCACGCCCACAATACCAGTTTTCTTAATTTCTTTTAAGCTGTATGAATTTCAATGGCACTCCTTTGGTTTTTAATCTCTTTGTTAAACCTTAAGAAATCTACACGGCTTCAGGTAATTTATTCTTTCCTTCTTTTGGTTACTTCCATTCTTCTTTCCAAGCTCTTCTGCTTTCTGCTCTTTTCCATTATCCTCTCCTTTCAAACCACAGTCATTTTCCTCCATTAATTTTTCCTGTCTTATTGATTTCCTTTATGCCATTTCCTCTTTTCGTCCATCTTTATCACTCCTTTCTTTATGAAAACACTAGAACGTACAATGATGATGGCTGGAGTCAGAGCAGGGGTTTCCAAACCTTGGGTCATGAAGATCTTACATTGGGTCGCGCCGCCACAGACGGTACATAAAAACTGATATGGTGTATTGTAAACAACAGTAGAATATAATGTAGTATTTAATGAAATTTAATAAAATTCCTAGTAATTTCCATCTCATTAACAAATTATGCATCATCATACAGAAATAATACGAAATAATGAGAGGCGAACAAAATTTCCTGAATCGCTGAGTTGCAGAGTTAGAAACATTTCTCATTGTGAGAAGAATTTAAAGAGATATAATCAAAAATGTCCAGTGGTCTTCATGTACATTACCCATTATTTTTGTCCGATTTTAATTAAACTTGAATTTTCTCGACATTTTTTTAAAAATACTCAAGAATCAAATTTCATGAAAATGTTTCCAGTGGGACCCGCGTTGTTCTGTACGGACGGAAGGACAGACGGACAGACATTACGAAGCTTTTCGCAATTTTGCGAACGCGCCTAAAAACCTAAACTTAGTTGCATTCTTCGGCTCGTATTTAGCCATCTTCGGGCTACAAAAGAAAGTACAAAGAGAAAATGTAATAATATTAATAATAATAATAATAATAAGAAGAAGAAGAAGAAGAAGAAGACGTACGTACAGACATACATGCATACGTACATACACACACACACACACACACATATATATATATATATATATATATATATACGCGTACATACATACATATACACACACACATACGTACATACATACATACATACATACACACATACATACACACACACACACACTCACACATACAACAATGCACACATACAAAAATACACACTTACAACAATACACACATACATGAACATTTTGTCTTTATACAACTTTGTTTAGCCTTAGAAGGGCTTCTTACGGGGCGAAAACTGTAGATGTCATTAGGTCTTTAATAAGCAAATACTATGTTTGACGAATATTTACTGGAGCCTTTGTAAACATACGGCAAATCAGACCGTGTTCTTACTTGCACCTGAAACTCCACAACAGCCTTTGACCACGCAGCTCCTTGATGCTGTTGTTTGGAAACTTCATTTATCTCTTGTCAGTAGGACTTTTTGCATTTCCTCATAGAAGTGACATAACTAACGACTGATACTTGGCAGTCAGTAGCTACTGCAGCGCTTCGTCATTATTATTATTATTTATTACTACGTCAGCAACAAACAGGCACGTCATGTCGTGACTCTCTGAGACATATTAACACATGGTTGGTAAGGTAGCTCTCTGTACTTATTTGCGCTATTCTTGCGTAAAGAAAATTGTATTAGCCCACTGCGTTTTGTTATTATCTGGATGACAAATACAGGGTACCTTGAGTGGAATACTTAGCTTCGTAACAAGTAACATGGATTTTAATATTTTCAGCACTATGTAACGTAACACTATTTAAAAAAATGGCATGAAACCCGACGGTAAACTAACAGGGTACGACACATTATTCTGTACACAAAAATCCCATTACACATTTCTTCATGCGCCGCCATTAGAACATTCCTCTATCTCTACTCCCCTCAGGCATTCGTTGCCAGGATCTTTATGTCGGGTCACGTGGAATGTCTTTAGTCGGAATATTCAACAAGCTGCCTCCTATAAACGCGGACTCCGACGACGTTTGAGTATGGCAGATGCTGTCAATTGCTCACATTAAGCGTGCACACAGAGTTTTCACTGGAAGGTGAAGGAGCAGACTGTGAGGCTATATATAATTTATGTTTGGTTTCAAAACTGTGTGTGTAGGAATCATGCCACGAAAATAACTGTTCCATAACACTGCCTGCAACTGCATTTGTATACGCAACTAATATTCCATGTCATAATAACCTAATTTAAATCACACGGTCCAATCTTCTTGTTTTTTTAGTTTACCCATGACTTTCAAAGTTGTTATTTTGTTTATCAACATTCTGGTTTCAGTGTTTATGTTCGCTGAAGTGTAAATCACGTAAATCACGTAAAACCAATGATCCCATCGTGTCTAAGATACCTGTATTTTTTACATTTCGATTCTGGGGGGAGCGGGATTCGCCCTGGCAGCCCCCACCCCCCATTAGGTGCTCACCTGGCTCAGATTCATAACACCGCTGATAGGTGGATAAAATATGAGTATGGAGCATTCATGGAATGATTCTGGGTGGACAATTCTGAAGTATTCGGAGGAAGAGCCTGAGCACCAGAAATCGCACAAGGACTGACCTGCGATCGAACACAGGTGTCCGCGGTGACAGGTCAGCAACTAACCTCCTAAAGCATAGCACGGCTTTCTTTGTTATTTACTCTTTACGGAGTAAGAAGAGACAAGGAACATGTACATACCCCATCTGTCCTTACGTCCGTGTATTACCGAGTAACTAACTAACTAGCCAGCTAACCAACCAACCAACCAAATCCTAAGAAGCTAACAGTTTCTCAACTAGTCCAGAAATTCCTCGCTTTTCATGGAACCCGGCCGTTTATTTCCATCTTCACAGGCGCCAGCCACCTGTTCCTATCCACAGCCAGAGTCACCCAGTCCATGTCCTCCTGATCCCACTTCTTCATGATCCATTATAATATTATACTCCCATCTGCAACCAGATCCTCCGAGTGATTATTTCCTTCAGGTCTCTCCATCCAAACCCTGTATGCAGCTTTCCTCTTCCCCATAAATGCCGAATGTCCCGCCCATTTCATTCTTCTTGATTTGATCCTCCGAATAATATTTGTTGAGGAGTACAGAACATGAAGCTGCTCTTTATGTAGTCTCTTCCGCTCCCCTGCCACCTCGTTCCTCAAAGGCCCACGTGTGTACCTAATATCAGCGACTAATCATTTCGTCTGATTTACTTTGAATTTGGTATGGAACGTTGTTAGACGGGCGCGAGTTTCGAGAAATTATGTAGGCATCATGGCGGCGGCACCTTACTGAACAGCGGAAGTGATTTTACATCCGAATTATTCATGTTTGTCGACAAATTATAGGATAACCCGTACAGAAGGGCTCCACACAATCCCGCTGAGTAGTAGTTTGTTTGTTTGTTTTCTAATAACAGATCCTGCAAACTTCTTGTTTCAAGGGCGTCAATCAGATCTTGTCAGCAATTTCTGTGCTTTTGAATTTTTTGTACAAAATTTCGCACAGGAGGTTTTCACTAAAAATTTCTTTACGTTTTGTGACAGTCCGCACAGTAAAAGTCGTAACTTACTCGAGGGCGTTAATAAATTTCCGTTCCGATTTTCCGTACTTATTTTGCTATTTGAGTAAAATTCGGTAAAAAAAAGATCTGATTATGGTGTTTCCAGTTTCTTGAAAGACAGAGCACAGGAAGTCTTGTATTTCTTATGGGGGTATATAAAATTACATTTACGGGTATAACGTTAAACCGTGTGGTATTCTGAAAGCAATTAATTCCGTACAATAGCTCACGGAGTGCAACATTGGCAATGATGTTAGTGTCTAGATCGGCATAGGCCGTGCTGGGCAGACTGGTTTAGCGACAATCGTGATAGCTTTCACATACATTCCGTACATGTCTGGTCAATATCTTGACCACCTTACCGAATATTCCCATCGATTTTCTATACTGTGGAAATGGAAAGACTTTGCACTGATGATGGGAATTATGGTACTTTAAGCTTACCATCCGCCTACTGATCTCAGTCCCTTCAACGACCTCAGACCAAAGATAGCCAGACCAGAGCTCTCGCCTGTATAACTAAATGGCTGAGAGGAGGGGAACGTAGTGATGTGTGATGGGGGCGGGGGACAGAATAATAGATTAAGAGGGATGTAGAAGGGGTCGATACATGGGAGATCTTTCTGTGGCTTTTGTTGGCTCCACATCGCGTTGACAGACGCCGATACATTGTCATCTAATAAGCCACGAAGGCTTAATGCAAAATCTTCGTTTTGAGTGCCTGAGACCAAGTACAGCCAAATCCTGGGGTAACTACAAATAATGTAAGGAAGGAAACCAGTGAAGCCCAGTTTGTAGGATGCTGAAACTTGGACAGTTATGGAAATAGATCAGAAATATCTTTCAAGTTTCAAATGTGGTTTCGAGAAGGATGGAGGAATATATTTGGACCAATCTTGTTAAGAATGAAGTATTACATAGGGTCACGAAATGAAGGAACATCCTGTATACAATAAAACGAAGGAAGGCTAACTTATTGGTCACATATTGTGTAAGAGCTGCCTTCTAATACACATTATTGAGGGAAAGAACAAGGAAAGGGTCGACGAGGAAGAAGAAGCAAGCAGCTACTGGATGACCTTGAGGAAAACAAGATACTGGAACTTGAAAAAGGAAGCACTAGATCGCACAGTACTCTTTGTGGAGGAGGCTACAGACACATCGCTAGACAAACTATGAAACGAATGAGTGCATGAATTAATGAAAGCGAATAAGGAACTGATGTGGAACGGTGGAGTCTTGATAAACGTGCTGGAGGGTGGAATGGGGAAAACTGTCTTCACAGGAGGCAAACGGGACAAGAGTCTTAGCCATCCGCTGCAACGAGGCGCTGCGATCGTAAACACAGCTGTTGAATATGGATCAGACCGTCTGGGATTAAGATGGTGCGATGGTGACCTAGCTAGCCAGCCCCTGCGGCAGGAAGACTCGCATTCAGCAGGTGTAATTACAATTCTGGGGCCGGCATCAGCTGACCTTTCACCTCAAAGGAACTTGTTTAAGGCTAAGCACACGCACAGACGACTGGAGTTGTAAATGACCAGTACAAGACTCATATGTGCACCAGGCTTCATTATTGACTGCATCGGGCGGCTAACACAGGGGTATCAAAAGCTCTATTCTTGTTCCCCGATTCACCAAAGGGTGTAAAACCATTTCGTGTAACTCCATAAATATGCAAATCGCGAAAGTCAAGGAATTCTTGGATGACTCAAGCCAAAAACTTCGACTTTATCATCAAAAAACCTTTTTCTCATGTAGCATGTAATCACCAGTGTTTTTAAGCGCGTACGTCCTTGCTACGTTCGAGGTTACCGCAGTGGTAATAATGAAGTTCCTTCTTGTGGTGCACGACGCCGTGCAGACTGGTACCTTAACCAACGCAAGGACAGGGGCAACCCCCGAATGGCAGGCACATATATAAGAAATCTGTAGGCGTCATATCGCAGAAAACTGGCGTCTACGTGCACAGGCTTATTAAGTTAGACAAACAAATGCGTAAGAGCAATGTGTTATCAATCGGTGTCACATTCTTCGATATGGCTAGTATTGCACCGCCACACCGCAGACGTGGAACAAATTATATCCTTACTTTATATAAATAAAGAAAAAAATTTCAAGCCTTTTTTTATAATTATTACTTCGATTTATATAGAATTGTTATCTGTGTTTGTTATTCAGTACACAGTCCTATACAAATTCACAGTGTAAATTTTAGGCGACAAGTTTCTGTCTGATATAAGTCATCATCAGGTTTTTTTAAGAAGCTCAAATGAAGGTTTTTCTGTAAAATGCTTGACCATAGCTTATATCACGCCGAAACATGTCGCCTAAAATTTATACCATAAGAATGTGTAGGACTGTACACTGAATAATATATGCAGGTTTAATAACACTACGGGGATGAATCATCTTAAATACATTAAAATATAATTTTTATACAGCATCCTCTAGAAGTCTAGGCTTGCTAAATATTTCCTGCCATATCTCGGCGTCTGAAGCTTTTGTGTGTGAGTGCGTGTGTGCGTATGTGTGTGTGTGTGTGAGTGTGTGTGTGTATGTGTGTGTATGTGTATGTGTGTGCGTGTGTGTGTGTGTGTGTGTGAGTGAGACAGAGTGAGGAAGACAGACAGTCAGAGAAACAAGGCATGTCTTTTACTCATCAGGGTCAATCTAACCTCCTTTGTTCTCAAACAGTGGGCCGGGAAAGTTCAGTCGTTTTAGAGACTCGCTACGGGCTGTACGGTCCGAGGATTGAGTCCCGGTGGGGACGAGATTTTCCGCACCTGTCCAGACCGGCCCTGGAGTCCACCCAGCCTCCCATACAATGGGTACCGGGTCTTTCCCAGGGGTAAAACGGTCGGGGCGTGACGTTTACCACCCACCCATATAGCGTCGAGGTTAAAGAAAGAGTACAGTTTTACCTCTACTCCCCTCTGGGCCTTCGTGGCCTGTTCTAGGGTGAGCTTTACTTTATCTTACCTTCTTTCTCAAACAAGGCCTGTAGCCGATAGCACAGCTACACATCTAGTTACTTGTTTAAGAAGCGAGTGAAGGAAAGAAGACTTCAGCTGGAGAAGTCATGCGGGACGTTAGCAGCATTACTCACGTTAATGATGCAGAGTTGTGAATTGTATTAGTTTCAGACCTGTTTTCGTATTGAAGGAGCAGGTCTTCTCTGTTGTTGTGCTGTCTGAGAGGGCACCCTGACAATCTTCCGGTTATGAGTGCATGAATTCACTCCTAACCCTGGTGAAGAAGGTGGCATATTTCTTCGAAACGTCGGCAATATATTACTCCAACTTGCGTTGCAACAACTCGGAACATTTGGGTCCTCATCAGTCACTCGATACAAACCTTATAGCACTGTTTTCGTGTTGTTAAGAATATATTTCTAATCACTCTCTCTTCCTCATTTATTGTTTTATTTATTTTATTCTCTAATAACCCTTTCTGTGCAGAAGAACTGCGTTCAAGTTTGATAAAAGTGTTACTCAAGGCTTATTAGCGATGCCATTCTCAAAACTTATACCAGCAAGACTTCAGACAAAACAGGACGGACGACCCAACCTCCCTTCAGTTGATGTGAAGAGTACAGACATGAAAATAAGAGAGAAGAATATTATTTGAAATATGTCACTTAAGAATTTTGTATCTCTTTTGCGGATAGTAAATGAGCTGTGTGGGATTACATTTACATTTTCGCGCATTATTAATACTATCGGTGGGCCCGGTAGCTCAGTCGGTATATTGAAAGACTAGGGGTTGGACGGTCCGGGATCGAATCCCGGTGGGGACAAGATTTTCCGCCCGTCCAGACTGGCGCTGGGGCCCACCCAGCCTCCGGTACGGGGTACCAGGTCTTTCCCAGAATAAAGTACGGCCGGAGCGTGCTGCTGACCACTCACCCCCTTCTAGTGTCGCGGTCATGGAAGATTAGAGCTATACCTCTACCCACCCTCTGGGCCACACCGGGCCTGTAACGGGATCACTTTACCTTTACCTTTATAAATACTATCGACTTAATCACAATTTCCCTTATCTGACTGTTGGGAAAACTTCACCTATGTCTCATACTGTCAGTGACATTAGGCTCAGTCAAAGGAAGGAAATTCATCCCATGCCTTCTGACCAAATGGCGTGTCCTAGGAATTTGCGTTCTGTATGAAACCGCTTTTATCTACTTTTAATTATTTTTTGTTAAACCTGTATTCTCTATATATTTTTAGAAGCTTCTGGTGATTAATCCTTCCACTCAGATGGCTAAGGACTTTACAGATACGTTGTTCAGCTTCCAGATATATTTGATCTCCAGGGCCAAATTTTCATATTTCGTAATTTTCTCTCCCTTCGTTTTGGAAAGCTTAGGGGTCAAGGGAACCTCTATGTCTATCATAAATACTGCTTTTTTTCTGTCTGTCGATGAACACCGTATCAAGTATGTTGAAGTCCACCGTTTTATCAGTAATGATAGGCCTGTCCCAATATAAAATCATATTATTATCATCATCATCATCATCATTATACATTTGCTGCTAATGATATCTAGGACAATGCTAGATCACGGGTAGAATTTCTTGGAAGGGGCGGGAGGTGTAGAAAAAAGTCTTTCCTTACCCCTCTGCATGCCCTGGCCACCAGATCAGGAGAAGCCACTGCTTTCAGTAACAGAATTCTACAAGTAATTTGTATCTGTATCCTACCACCCTGCCATCTCTTCAAAAAAATCATCACACGCGTCCAGACCTGTCCTGGGGCCCATTCAACCTTCTCATTCAATGGGTACCGACCCTTCATTCCAGGGAGTAAATTGACCTGTGGGCGGTGTTGCTACTAATCTTCATATAGCGCCGAGGTTAAGGAAAGCAGAGCTGTATTTCGTACTTAATTTACATCTTCATGGAGTGGATGAGGACAGCTTTACATTTGCCATTATTTCACACCATCACCGAAACTATTCTTGTGCATCTTACAACCCATGCAAAGTTTAAATCTTCCTATGTTCTCAAGCAAAACCACAAGGTTTCGTAAAACTGTTCATTTCCTTCTGCATGCCATCAATGCTTCCTACTCTGACCTCTAGATACAGTTGCTGTAGTGTGTTTAGCTTCACTGGTAGGCCAAAGAATAGAGGAATATATCTGAAGGAGAACAAGCATCATTATATTGCTTGCAGCAGTCACCCTCTGAACCCTGTCATGTGCCACAAAAATCCGGATCACAAATGAACAAAAAATAAATTTCCCGTCTATCTTTTTAGCAGTGGTACGCGGTGGCGCAGTTGGTTGAGGCACTGCGCTACATGCCGGAAGGTCGCGGGTTCGATTCCCAATGTGATCACTGAATTCCGGACGCTGTATGGCCCTGGGATCCATTCGGCCTGTAAAAGAAATGAGTACCAGGGATATCTTCCGGGGCCGATACGTATGATTGACAATCTTACCATTTTCATGTGCCGAATGTCTAGAAATTCTGGGAGCCTAAGGGCCTGTCCAGGCTTGCACAGGGAAGCTTACTTATTCTTTCAGCAAGATTGTTCCAAGATAGTGGTCTTTAACTTAAGACGACCTTCAGAAAAGCTAGGGTTGTCAAGTACAAAACAGAAATGAGACGCCAGTTTTTTTTTAACGGATAATTCTAGACTCTCCTGTAAACAAAACATCGCGCACGTTTAAAAAATGCAACAGCAGCAATTCAGTTACGTAATAATTCATCTTTGACCGTACAAGTGAATTTTGTATCGTGAGAACGCGCAGTTTACGCACAGCACATCTAAATTGGACCACAAAGCTCACATCTGCCACATCATCCAACTTCCTCACCAGGTCTCGTGTCACTTTACATGTTTCCGAAACTTAATGCCTTAAAAGTGTGTCACTTCAAATCAACTGACGGTCATAACTCCGTAACAACATTAAGGGAATTCCCAGACATGGTACCAGCAAAGCTGCCACGTCTGGCAGAGTGATGGGAGTATATTACCTTAAACGGAAGGGCTTTAAAGGTGAACTTACTTGCAGGTGATAAGTGTCTATTTTTTACAGGTGTGGTCCGGTAACAATGTGAAACCTTGTTGAATACAACGAAATATGTAGCATGTTTGTTTTACAAGGAGGTGACATTTATGATAGTTCATATGAAAACTAATTGTGCTTAGACTGAAGCTGAATTACATGAAGACTATCAGAGATTCAGTTTATCAAAATGGTACAGTAACTGGGCCAAAGCTAGATAACCGGGATCGATTTCCGTCACTGTATTTTTCCCTCTTTTCTACAGCGCATATACCGGCTCTAAGGTCAAGCCATCTAAAGGAAAACTCTTTTTTTTCTTGGAGTGAAGCGGCAGAAGAGTGAAGCTGGTCATTCGTTACAATCTAATGCCGAGGAGTAGCACGCAAGGCACTCTACCGGCAATCCGGCCTATTACACTTGAAGTTGCTTTTAACTAGGCACAATAACAATTTTAGGTGCATTTTTTAAATGTCGTATATGATGTGATATGATATATGATATGATATATGATATGTGATGTGTGATAATGATATATGATATACGATATATTATATATATGTGATATGTGATATGATGTAATGTGATGTGATGTGAGGTGATATGATATGATATATATTTGTTAACTGCAGTTGGGTAACCAGCCGATGGCAGTACTACAGTACACATTTACGCACAAACAATACACAGAACGACATAAAACAAACAATATACAGAACAACACAACAATTTGGAAGAGTGCGGGCCGTGCCCCATCTTTGCGAGGTTTACCCTGGCATTTGTCTTACAACTGAGGAAAAGGCACGGAAGAACCTCAGTCAGGGTAGCCGAAGAGTGCCAGCTGGCACGATGAAGATACATAAACAAACAACAAGAATACATAGACATAACAACGAAGATACATAAATTGCAGTATTAAACAGGAATACAGCCATACATACGTCATACACATGTACCAGCATATATCCTTGTGTGAGTGAATGAGTCACTCCCAGTTTGTCACAGTTACCGGGTTTCCATTATTACGGTAGAGGCTGAAAAAGAAGGCCGTTTTTCATTTGAATTCCGCTCTGAGGCCGAAGAAATTTTTTCGTAATCAACAGAGGGTGTTAGTTAAGTGCTGAGCCTAAACAAACAGTTGACCATCGATGACATAATGCAACACAGCACAACCAGATAGCAATACTCCGATGCATGAAATAAACCCATTATTTTGCTCCAAGAACAAAGAAACGACCATTATAAAAGTCGTGGAGTAGAGCGTGGATATTATGGTATCCCATCATATGACGGACGTCTGGACATTAAGACTTATAGCGTTAATCTGAAAACAGCTCACTATCTGTTTCAAACACTTTTTAGAAATGGTCCTGCATGTAATTTAAACACACACACGACAAAAAGCCATTGGAATGTTGCGTCAGCATTAGTATATTCAAACATACAAGAAGACTCTTTTTCCTGTTGCCTGTTTCCAACAGCAGATCTAATAGAAAACACAAAAAAATATTTTAACATTCACGCAAAACTATAAACAACGTGCAATGTAGACATTTTCTTAATGGTGTGTAAATGCTGTTGTGGGGAGTTTCGATGTAATTGGAACCCTCAGACTGTGTGTTGTTAATTACATGACTGCATTTCACTGCGTTATGTTAATGTCCTTCTTTGTTAAAAGTTTCAATTACTATATATTTTCTGTAATGTTGACAAGAAACGACTCTGTTCCGGCTACAGAAGCAGTATGCACTGATACTGCTTGCCAAGTAAAAGGTGATAAAATTTGTTACGTGGAAAAGCGAAGGTCAGTCTAATACAAAGAAAACAATCAATACTGATGGCTGGCCAGTCGTGGACAAAGGTAATTGTAAAACTGAAGAGTAACTAAAACAGAGCGCAAGAAATACTTCCAACCCAAGCTCAACAGACTGTCAAAGAGGCGATTCCAAGTAAATCCACAACCAACTCAAAGCAGCAGTGTAATGTATAACCTCACAGTCGCTTAACTGACCCATAACACCATTTATTTACGCAACCCAAACTCCCACTACCGTTTCCAGAATAACCACACCCCAGTTCTGTCCTGAGAATGAAGCAGTCTTTCCATGTACCACATTCTTTACGTAAGATGATACCCTTTAATAATACCCTTTGTCTTCCGGTTTAACAATAAACCCTGTTAACTTCTGATTCCTTGCGTGCTTGTTGGGTTTCTGCCAAGTTATTCCTTTTAAGAAACGAACGATTATTTAGTGAGCAGTACAAATCATGAAGCTCCCATTTTCGCAGCTTTCTCTAACCTTCCGTTATTTCCTACTTCTACTGTACAAAAGTTCTTCCCTGCACCCGACAAAATTTCTTCTTCGTATGTGGCAGGTCTCAGGTTCATATCTCGTCCCGAATACCAGCTATTCTGCTTGAGGACTTTTGTACATCCTTCAATCAAATTTTGGTATGAGCGCTTCTTCCTTTAAAATTAAATGTTTTATGACTCATCCTATAAATCATTAAACCATTATGATCCGAATTACTAACGTACTCCATATTGCTGTGTCCCTCTTGAACAGCTGCTAGTTCTTCGACTAGCCAAGAAATTTCCCAATTTTATGGAAAAGGAAGTGCTAACAAGAGGACGCGACTTTTACCTAACCTGAACCAGATCAATCCCAACCACGCTATACATTTTTTAAACTTCAGTTAAATTTTATACACCCATCTACACCTAGATCTTCCAAATTGCCTTTTTCCCTTTGGTTTCCCCACGAAAACAATGTATGCATCTCTTGTCACTCCATACGTGCCCCCTGACTACTGACAGCGACGTTAAACACCGCCATGCACAAATTATTTCTCTAAACCCTTTTAACACCCTCAGATGAACAAGTGATATTCTTCGTCTCGGATTCTGCATCGTAAAGTGGCTAAATGTCCGGACGTTTGGAAGGATATATTGCCTCTATCTTCAATTTCAGTTACGCTACGCTTGTAGACAGTGCACTCTTTCGAAACGTCAGAATATTTAACTGTTACACACTGTATAAACATGGGACCGCGGTAGCACAGTGGTTAAGGTGCTGTGCTACAAATCGGAAGGTCGCTGGTTCGATCCCAGCTCGTGTCAGTGGATTTTTCATTGACAAAGTACCTCCGATCGCACTATGGCCCTGGGGTCGACTCAGCCTCTAACAGAAATGAGTACCAGGAGTATTTCCTGGGGGTAAAGGCAGCC
>Ga0131853_10017489_pt1 | contig 13052 bp, 9 predicted proteins | sample TergutLab28metaG_FD_92764 | JGI IMG/M metagenome (GOLD analysis project Ga0131853, IMG submission 92764) | Labiotermes labralis P1 segment gut microbial communities from Petit-Saut dam, French Guiana - Lab288 P1 (version 2) (version 2) | ecosystem: Host-associated > Arthropoda: Insects >...
GGAAATGACGGCGAATTCCCCGTCATGCCGACGCTCGATGCCACCAAGCCGCTTGCGCAAACGTTTAGTCATTCCAACGAGAAGTCGGTAGCGGGAGCCTATTCCGTAGTGCTCGATAACCAGGTCAAGGTCGAGTTGACTGCAACCCTGCGCACCGGCTTTGGCCGCTTCACGTATCCTGACAATCAGCCTTCGACGCTCGTGCTCAATACGACGTATACAAACACGCAGACGAGCGTAGCCGGCTCAGTCACGCAGGTCGACGCGAGAACCATTTCGGGCAGTACCACGGGTGGCCATTTTTGCGGTAATTCAACGAATGTCCCTGTGTATTTTTATGCCGAGTTCAGTCAGCCATTTGTAAACACATCTACTTTTAACAATGGCGTTGCCATAATGAATTTCGGCAAAGGCGCCACAGTCTTGATGAAGATCGGCATTTCGTATGTCAGCGTCGCAAACGCCAAAAATAATCTCCAGGCAGAAAATCCTTCATGGGATTTTGAAGGCGTCAAGAAGGTTGCTGATGCGATATGGAATCAGCGCCTCAACACCATTCAGGTAAGCAGTAGCGATGCCACCGCGTTGACGAAGTTCTACACGGCTTTCTATCACGCGTCATGGGCGCCGAGCGTATTCAGCGATGTGAACGGCCAATATATCGGCTTCGACCAGAAGGTCCATCAGGTCAGCGCTGGCCATGCTGCGCAGTACACCAGCTTTTCGGGTTGGGACATCTATCGCTCGCTGATACCGCTCAAAGCCACGCTGTTTCCCGAAGAAACGAGCGATATGGCGCAGTCACTCGTCAACGATGCGGATCAGTGCGGGGCCATTCCGCATTGGGTCAATGACAACGTCGAAGACGGCGTGATGCCGGGCGACGCGGGCTCGATTATCGTGGCGGGCGCGTACGCCTTCGGTGCGCGCAAGTTCGATACTGCGGGCGCCTTGAGCCATATGATCCAGATGGCCAACATTCCCGGCACCGCGTGCAACGGCGTGACGACCAATGGCGGGCGCGCCAGCTATCTACAGTTCGGCTATATCACGAACGGTGAATGGGGGCAGGCATCGTCCACGCTGGAGTACGGCAGCAGCGACTTTGCGATTTCGCAGTTTGCCGGCGCACTCGGCAACACGGCGATCCAGAAAATGCTGCGTAGCCGCTCGGCCTACTGGCAGAACCTGCTCAACACTTCCTTGACGCCACCGATAATCGCCGCACGCAACTCCGACGGCACGTGGATTCCGGAGAACCAGAGCAGCACCGACAACTACGTGGAAGGCAACGCTGAGCAGTACACGTGGATGGTGCCGTTCAACCCCACCGGCCTGTTCGCGCAACTGGGCGGAAATACGGCGGTGGTGTCGCGGCTGAATACGTTCTTTACCGTGCTGAACGCGGGGACGACGTTGCCTAACTTCTATATGGGCAACGAGCCGACGTTCGAAGTGCCCTGGTTGTATAACTGGGCGGGTTCGCCGTCGGGCACGCAGAATGTCGTCCAGCAGATCATGGCGAGCGCCTTTGGCACGGGGCCGAACGGTTTGCCCGGCAATGACGACCTGGGTGCCGTGTCGGGCTGGTATGTGTGGGGCGCGCTGGGCCTCTATCCGGAGATCCCGGGTGTCGGGGGCTTTGCGATCGGCAGTCCGCAATTTTCGTCGATCGTCGTTCATCTCGGGAACGGCAAGACGTTGCGCATCAATGCACCTGGCGCGCCCAGCGCGAATTATGTGCAGGGGCTCACCGTCAATGGCAGCGCTCACAATAGTTCCTGGCTGGACGTTGACGCACTCGCCAACGGCGCGACGCTGAACTTCGCGATGGGTTCGTCACCTTCGCAGTGGGGCTCGAGCCCGGCCGAGGCGCCCCCGTCCTATGCGGTGCCGGTCGCGCGTAACGTGGCGGATGCCTTTAACAACCACGGCATCAGCGCCGACGGCAGCACCGACACCGACGGCCTTGGTTCGGACTTCGACGGCTCTCTGTTCAGCTACTCGTCGACTGCGTTGGCGGCGGCTGGCGCGGCGCCGGGCAAACCGTTCGTCGTTGGCGGAGCAAGCTTCGTTCTGTCCAGTGGACCGCTCGACAACGCGGTGGCGGTGGGACAGACGATTGCAATGCCGCCCGGCACGACCGGTCATTCGCTGGTTCTGCTCGGTTCGGCCAACAACGGGCCTGGTTCGGGCGCCGCGCTCGTGACCTATACCGACGGCACGACCACGCCGTTCACGCTAGCCTTTGACGACTGGACCCTCAATGGCGGCAGCGCCGCGCCGGTGGACCCGATCGCGTTGACCACCGCACACCGCAATGCCGGCAACGGTTCGACCGATGGCGTCAAGACCTATCTGTTTGCGGAGTCGGTGCCGCTGACACCCGGCAAGCTGGTGGCGAGCGTCACATTGCCGAGGCAGTCCAGCGAAGGCAAGTTGCACGTCTTCGGTATCGCGGCAGCACCTTGAGCATGTTGGGCGCCGCGCAGGCGGCGCCCAACGTCGGGCTTGGTACGACAGCAGCGCACCGATCACCTGATATCGTCGATGCAGGCTGATGGGCAAGCGCATAATCGAGCGCTGACTACAGGAGTCCGGAAATGGTAGAGGCAGTGAATCCTCCAGACGTCTGGTCGCCGTTCGGTGCGTTCTCGATGGCAGTCATCCAGGGCGACGGCCAGGTGGTTCATCTGAAGGGCCAGGTATCGCTCGACCGGGAAGGGCGAGTCGTTGGACCCGGCGACATGCGAGTGCAGGTGCGCAAAGTCCTCGAGAATATTCGCGACGTGCTGGCGGCGATGGGTGGGCAAATGACCGACGTGATTTCGCTCGTTCACTACGCGACGGATATTGACGCATTCATGGCTGCTGGAGACATTCGAAAAGAATTCTTTGTTGCACCTTATCCGGTTACGACTACCGTTCAGATCGAGCGCCTGTACCGCCCGGAATTGATGATTGAGATCGCTGCAATTGCAGAAATCCCGCGCTCCCGGTTTCGCCGTCCAGGGCCAGGCAACTGACGTTCACCATTTGTCATCGTGACTTTATCGACAGCGGAAACCGCGATGTGGCGGCTCGTGCAACGCTATACAGGGCGAGTCGGATACCAGCGAGGCGCAAAGGCCGAAGGGCTGTTGAAGCACCCTCCGGTCATTGACTGTTCGGGGTGGATTGGCCTGCTGCTTACACAAGCCATGCGTGCGGAAAATGACGCGGTGGGCCGTACAGTGTTTGGCGATGCTGATATTCACGCGATGAAAGCGTGGTCGGACCGCATCATTCAGGAAATCGCAGATCGGACCGGATACATTCTTGCGGGAGCCGAGATCAACGCACACAGCCTTCCTCGATGCGCCACCATCGGGCTGAAGATGGGCGCGCCAGGTTGGGCGGCCAACCGTCCACGGGTTCGCGGTATCACGCACATTGTTCAGATTGTGCGTCGCCCGCAAGACGATGCGCCGTTCGTTTCGGAATCGTTCGGCGACCCTGTGCGGCCGGGAATCAGCCTGACGCCGCTTGCCGATTGGCTCGTGCGTTCGCAACCGCTTCTCCAGCTCGACGCAGTGTGGGCTGTCGATGCTTTCCGCCTCGCGTTGGCAAATTAAGCGAGATGCTTGAGAGACGGCCGCTCCGGTGTGCACAGCGCAACCACAGGATCCGCTATCGACACGCCCTTGACGCGCGAGACACCGCGCAGGCGTAATGCGCTGCAATATAGCTCGTTCCTGCAAGCCTTTTCGCGGCTCCAGTGAACCTATCGGACGAAAGTCCGATATCCCCTCGGATTCCGGTTGCGTAACCTGATCCAGGAAGCTGGATATTTGCCTGTCAGCGATGAAAATCAGACCGACCGTGTTCCTGAAAACGCTTTCAGCCCGTTTCGCATTTCCGTTCGTGCGCCTCAGGTCGTCGCAGGCGCGACGCGCGTCCCGAAGATATCCGGGCACGCCGCACGGACACCGGGTGGAATGCACAGGGCTCGCGGTCCGAAGGAGGTGAGATGAAGGCGAACGATGGTGTCAACCCGGTCGAGTGTCGGGAGGTCATTCGAAAAAGGGCATTCGAGCTTGCGGACAGCGGCATTTTCGACGACTGTGAAGCGGTCAAGCGGGTACTGAATGCGCGTTTTCACGATGCGCACCTGCATCAGATATTCTCAAGCCCGTTCTGCCGCATGGATATCGACCAGCGCTGCCAGGCCGCCCGCACGAGAGCGGATGACAATGCGAAGCACATCACGTCGCATCTCGCGGAACGGGCCATGCCGGCGTCGTCTCGCCCGTTGGCCAGTAGTCGCCGGCAACGACCCCGTGCTCCCGCGACGCGCAGAGAATCGGCAGCGCTGACGGGGGCAATCGCAGGACTGCTGGCGGACGGTAGGGAAATGACTGCGATGCAGATGGCGCAGCAAGTCGACGCCGGGCAGCGCGAAGTGCAGCGCGCCTTGCGCGAAATGCTGGCCGGTCAGGAGGTGCGCGTCGTACGACGCACCCCGCGGTGTGCAGGCGGGCGCCCGGCGCGCATTTTCGCGCTTGCGGTTCCCGATACGGGAGGCGCTGACACGGCCGCCGGCTTGCCTTCCTGTTGGCCGAAAGCGGATCTTGTGGTGCTGCGCGCCATGGATGCATTCGCGCGCCACCGATGACATATATGAGCACGGCGATAGCGGTGATGAAGGCGGCCACGTGCGATTTTCATTCAGAACCTGATGGCGCCGGTGGTTCCTCTTCCGTGGTCCCCGAAGGATGCGGCGTAGCGAGATGGACACAGTTGCGTCCCGCACGCTTGGCGGCGTAGAGCGCGACATCGGCGCGCTCTTGAGCGCCCGCGAGGTCATCTTCGACCTCGCGATATGACGCGATGCCAATGCTGACGGTCTGCGAGATGGTTTGTCCACCCTCCACGACAATCGGCGTATTCCATATGGCGGTGCGATTGCGTTCCGCAACAATCTGGGCTTGCTCTGTTGTGGTGTTGGGCAGAATAACGGCGAATTCCTCGCCTCCGACGCGAGCGGCCAGATCATGCTCGCGCAATGCGCCTTCAAGGACGCGCGCCACGGCCGCCAGAACGCAATCACCGGCTGCGTGGCCGTACGTGTCGTTGACGCGCTTGAAATAGTCCAGATCCAGTGCCAGCAGCGAGAGCGGACTGTGCCGCCGCTGGGCGTGGCCAACCGCTTGGGCAGCGGCCTTCGCGAAGCTGCGGCGGTTTGGGAGTCCCGTGAGCGCGTCCACTTCGGCCTCGGTGCGTAGCTGCGTAAGTTGCTGCTGTTGATGACTGACGTCGACGAGTGAGACCAGGAGCGCGTCGGATGCGTCGGCTTGCATGTCGGCGGGGAGTCGTGTGCTGTCCAGCAGCATGTGTCGGGGTCCGTCGCGCGTGAGCATCGCGACCGCCTCGTTTGGATTGAACGCATGGCCCTCTGGCCACGCAGTGGGGGCGACGAACAGCCGGGCAAACGGTTGTCCCTTGTCCGCAAGCGCACCGAATGCAGCGAGCATGGCATCGTTGGCGACCAGAATTTTGCCTGCACCAGTCTGCACCACAACGACCGGTGTGGGGATGCTTTTTACAATGGTCGAAATCACACTGGCGAACTGCTCGACCTGATCGTATAGCTGACGCTCACGGCGCACGAGTAGCGCCGCACTCGCGAGCATGACAAGGACCGTGGCCGCGCCAGCGAGATTGAAGTACAAACTTTGGCGCACGCCCGCACGGTATACGTTGACCGCAAGGCCGACATCAAGCGTCCAGTAGTTTGCAGTGGATCCGAGCGGGATCTTGCGCGTGGCCACCAGCTGCTGTGTGCCGTCCAGCGGGGAGCGCAAAAAGCGGGTCATTGGCGCGGGGCCGGCCGTCGCCGTGCCGTCAGCCAGCTTCAGGCCTGCCGGTATCGCGAGGTCGGCCGGATAGCGGGCGATGACCCGCCCCCCACTGTCGAGCAACAGAACAGCGCTGCCTGCCGGCAAATCCATGCCTTCCAGTGGGTGCTGTTCGACGTTGATTACTTGAACGATGACCGCGTCGAGTTCACCTGCCTGGTTACGATGCCCCTTTGCGAAAGTGAAGACCACCTCTTGTGACCGGGCTGTGAGGTCTGTGACCAGGGTTGATGGATCGTGGCGTATACGGGCAAGCAACGAATCGAGGTCCGGCACCTGATTGCCGGCATCTGAAGACGACTCTGCGAGCAAACGGCCGTCAGGCGCGAAGACAGCGATGCGCCCATGACCGAGCGCGGGTCGCATGACCGTCGCTAGCCGGTTCAACTCGACGTCGGCGAGCGTCTGGCTGTCCAGCATGTTCTCAATCTGTGTCATCGACACGCTAACCGCCTGCAGGCGGTCCAGGATGCGTGCGGCGATAAGCGAGGCCTCGGCGTTCAGCCGCTGCGCAGCTACGGCATCTGCGGCCCGGAGGTCGTGCCAGGATTGCCAGGAATTGATCAGGATATCCAGGGTGACCAGCAGGGCAAGGACAATCAGCGCCCGTCGCAACCACGATTTGCGGGCGATGTAGTCGAGCGTCCAGCGAACGGTAGTGGTTAACGAACGTGCCATGATGTCATGGCTACCCGTGCCTCGCTTGTCAAGCATCGCAGGCGATTAGGGGCCCCCTCCAGTGTGTATGCATACATCGGGAACACCCCTGCACAAGAGAAGAACTGCGAACCTCTCGCGGAGAAGGGGTTCTTGCCACGGCACTTCATGCAGGCGCGAGCCCGCAGGCTACCGGACGACCCTGGACGCCTGCGCCTGAATCTTTCTGGACTTCACTCGCCTCGCGAGCATGTTCATGCCTTCGACGAAGGCCGAGAAGGCCATCGCGGCGTAGATGTACCCCTTAGGCACATGAGACCCAAAGCCTTCGGCCACCAGCGTCATACCGATGACGAGCAGGAAGCTCAATGCGAGCATCACGATGGTTGGATTGCGCTCAATGAAGCGGGAGAGGGGTCCCGCGGCAAATAGCATTGCAGCGACGGCGACAATGACCGCGACGTACATGATGGCCACATGTGAGGTCATGCCGATGGCGGTGATAATGCTGTCGACCGAGAACACAATGTCCAGCATCAGAATCTGCAGGATTGCTGCGCGCACGGTGATACTGACGGCGTCGGCGGGAGACAGCTCGTCTACTTCGTCGTCGGCAACGTGCTGATGGATTTCCCGTGTCGCCTTCCAGACGAGAAACGCACCGCCACCGAGCAGGATGATGTCCCTCCACGAAAATGCATGGTCGGCGATAGTGAACGCCGGTTCGCTCAGCCGTGCGATCCACGCAACGGTTGACAGCAGCGCCAAACGCATGACGAGGGCCAGGCCGATACCAATGCGCTGCGTACGTGCGCGCTTCGATTCGGGCAGCTTGTTGCTGAGGATGGAAATGAATATCAGGTTATCGATCCCCAGCACGACCTCCATGACGATAAGCGTCACAAGGGCAGCCCATGCAGCGGGGTCGCGCGCGAGAGCGGGAAGGGAGTCCACGATCTACGGTTCTCCGTGAGCAAGTCGCTGGGTCGACTTCCACAGCACATATGCATGCGTGGCAAATTCTCTGCACCACCACATAGGCTAGATCGCCTGCCTCGTCTGTGACATCGGACCTTGGTCTGATATGAGGCGGGCGGTCGTGCAGGGTGGCGTTCGATAATGATGCAGTCGGGGCGGGATCCGTCGAACACCATCATGCAAGTCGTCTACCGACGCTCAAAGGCATGGGACCAAAGTCCGATGTCTGGCACAAGCGACTCCTGCCTATAATCTTTGCCGGAGTTCTGCACCGAACCCGGACCACGGGCCATTCATTGAACAGGCTGTCAACTTGTATCGAGTGAGCGCGGGCAACTCGAGCGACTCCACAGGCCGGAGCGCTGCCCTCTCTAGTCACTCGGCCCCGCTCATGGACATCGCTCACCCAATCAAGCGCGATTTTGGCAAACCCGATCGCGGCTGGCGGCGGCACCTCTATACCGTCGTAGTCGAAGCCGACACTGATGCCGCACGGCGCTTCAACGCGGTGATGCTGTCGGCGATCATTCTCAGCGTCGCTGTCGTCATGCTGGACAGCGTAGAGGCTGTTCGTGCCCGTGAGTTGCTGGTACTCGATATTCTGGAGTGGTTCTTTACGCTGCTGTTCACCGCGGAATACATTGTCCGGCTCCTGTGCGTAGAGCACCCACTGCGCTACGCCTTGAGCTTCTTTGGCATCATCGATCTCCTGTCGATCCTGCCAACCTATCTGGGCGTACTGCTGCCTGGCTTTCATGTTCTGGTCGATGTCAGGTTGTTGCGTATGCTGCGCATCTTCCGGATCGTCAAGCTGCCTCTCTACTTCGAGGAGTCCCAGGTTCTCTGGCGCGGACTCGTCAGGAGCCGGCACAGGATCATGGTGTTTCTTGGTGTCGTGCTCATTTTGGTCGTGGTCCTCGGCACTGTCATGTACCTTGTTGAGGGACCATCGAACGGTTTCACCAGTATCCCGGTAAGCATGTACTGGGCGGTGGTCACAATGACCACCACGGGCTACGGCGACATTCATCCGAAGACGCCGCTCGGACAATTCATCACTTCGCTGGCGATCATGCTCGGGTATGGCGTAATTGCCTTCCCCGCGGCGATGGTTGGTGCCGGGGCAGTGACGGCGGCGCGCCAATTGCAGCGTCCTCCTCGTGTCTGTCCCGGATGCCATGCTGAGGGGCACGACGCTGATGCAGCGTTTTGCAAGCACTGCGGCGAGCCGCTTCCCCCCATCGACGGTTAATAGTCGGTTTTCCGTATGTGCGGCTTCGCACACTACGCTCACCCGTTGGAGCCGAGACCTATCTGGTTTACCTATCCTCGATGGTATCTCGTGGCTTCGCCCGAGGGCATGGACGATGCGGTGAATCCATGCCGGCAAGTGGGCGACGAACCGTCGCGATGTCGGGGCGTCCACCATGAAGAGCGGGCGTGCCACGAGTCGGCATCGCCATCGTGGAGGGGACATTCGCCATGAAATTTATTGTTCAATGGAAAGGTGAGCCGGCAACGCAGCAGGCTGCAATTGAGCGCTTCATAAAAACAGGCGGCCAGCCGCCCGATAACGTCACGATGCTGGGCCGCTGGCATGCAGCCGGCGAGTTTAGGGGCGTTGCGATCGTTGAAGCGGCGGACGCCAGCGCAGTCGCGGCGATGACGGTCCAGTGGGGGGATATCTTCTCCTTCACAACGTCGCCTGCACTCACTGACGAGGAACTCGGTGCTGTTCTGGCATCTCAGCAACGGCCGGCAACCTGAAATCCACTGGCGTTGGATGGCCGGGCCTGGCGCGCGTCAGGGGCGCGCCCAGAGCATCTTCACGTCATACCTTTGCCACCAACCCGACGTCAGACGGCGAGCGGCGGACCCGAATCCGCCGTTCGCCGTTTCCACGTTCTACGACGTCTGCGCTACGAACCGACCTTCACGCTCATTCCGCCGTCTGCCATCACGACCGATCCAACCATGAAGCTGGCTCGCGCGGAGGCAAGAAACAACACAACTTCCGCAATTTCCTTTGGATCGGCTGCGCGCCCGATAGGCGCGCTCTCCCCGTGAGCGGCCAGCGCGGCGACGCCATTGCCATCCGCCGCCACGGTGTTGAGGATATTCGTGAGTACGTCGCCGGAACCGACAGCGTTCACTCTGATTCCGTGCTCGATCGCCTCCAGCGCAAGCGTTCGCGTGAGTTGTGCAAGCGCAGCTTTGGATGCGGGATAGGCCGAAATCGTTGGGAATGCGAAGTACGACGCATAGGAAGTCACATTGACGATAGCGCCTGAACGCCGGGGAATCATTGCCTTCATGGCTTCGCGTGAGTGCAGGAAGGCACCGGTTACGTTGACGTCGATGATACGCTCCCAATCGGCGCGCGACATGTCCACCACGAGCTTGTTGATGATGATGCCCGCGTTGTTCACAAGCAGGTCTAGCTGCGAGAATCGTTCGATGGCGAGCGCAACAGCCTTCTCGGCACTGCCGTCTGCGGAGATGTCCGCGACGAGCGGCACGACGTTGGGGCCCGCTAGCGACTCGACCGCGGGATCGATATCCTCGGCCACCACTTTCGCACGGCGTGCCACGAGCAGTTCCGTGATCGCGCGCCCAATGCCACTTGCCGCGCCAGTGACGATGGCGACCTTGCCTTCGACTTCTTCCGTACCGTACATGTCTATTCCCTCAAAGTTGGATTGTTCGTCAAGCTGACGATCGGCTCGAAACCGCAGGAAGAAATGTACGTGCGACGGACATGCGGCGACATAGCTGGCGTTCTCGCGCAGCCGCCGCAAAAGTCGGCTATGAGAGCCCCTCGCAATTCAAGGGGCGCAAACGCGGCTTCCTATCTCAACCCGATGAATATCGCCGCGGCGTTTCGCTAGCTGCGCGTGGCCGCGTAGTCGCGCTCAGAGACGGGATTTCGATCCTTTTGAGCGTCTCCATCAAATGATGGAGGCCAAATCAATCCATCACGCATACGATCGCAATCAATGGCGGACTGGGATGCCGGTCCTTGACGACGTGGAGGGCGTTCGACTCGGCTCGGTTGGCTTCCTGGGAATCGACCCGTGTAAATGAAGGAGAACGAAATGGACGTGAGGCTGGACGCAAAGCTACCGGGCTCCCCAGAAACAGTGGTCGTAGCCCGGACGGACGAACTCACGGAAAATGACGTCAAGGCCGTACAGATCGACGGAATCGAACTGATCGCTGTCCTGCACGCAGGTAGCATTTCGGTTTTCCAGGGCCGTTGTCCGCATCAGGGTACCCTGCTATCGGAAGGAACGGTTAAGGACGGGATTTTGACCTGTCGCGCGCACGGCTGGCAGTTTGCTTGCGCGTCCGGTTGCAAGCTCGGCGAGCGCGTGCCGCAATTGAAGCGATTCGGTGCAATCGTCGACGGCCACGATGTCAAGGTTGACCGGAGCGAGGTTCTCGCATGGAGCGCGCAGCAGCCAGCCGATTCAGGCGACCCTGTATCGCAGGCTTGCGTATCTCCAGTCCGTACTCTCGCGCAGCTTCCGGGCCCCACAGGTATTCCTCTTTTTGGAAACACGCTCCAGGTCGCGCCCAGCCGGCTTCATCTCATCCTGGAACAATGGAGCCGGAAGTTCGGTCCGGTGTACGCATTCAGCCTGATGGGTCGCCCCTTTGTTGGCGTTGCCGATCCGATTCTCATCGGTCAGATCTTGCGCGACCGGCCTGGCGCGTGGCGCCGCTGGGATGTGATAGAGACGGTTGCACAGGAGTTGGGTCTCAACGGCGTGTTTTCCACGGAAGGCGAAACGTGGCGAAGACAACGTCAGCTCGTCGCCAAAGCACTGGACCCCGCACATCTGCACGCATTCTTCCCCACGCTGTGCACGATGACCCGGCGGTTGATGCAGCGTTGGGAGAAGGCCGCGCGCGACCAGGAGTCCGTCGATATTCACAGTGATCTGATGCGCTATACGGTGGATGTGACAACGAACCTCGCATTCGGATACGACATGGACACTATCGAGAGCGGGGGAGACGTGATCCAGCGCCATCTCGAAGTCGTGTTCCCGATGATTAACCGGCGCATCAATGCGCCTTTTCCGTACTGGCATTACTTCAAGCTACCGGCCGATAAGGCGCTCGATCGCGCCTTGATCGCCGTTCAGACACTAACGAGGGACCTCATAGCGAGTAGCCGTGCGCGTCTGGCGCAGCGGCCCGACTCCGACTCCCGTCATGCGAATCTTCTGGAGGCACTGCTTACCGCCCAACACGAAGGGCTGACGCCGCTAACCGACGAAGAAGTGCTCGCGAATGTATTCACGATCCTGCTGGCCGGCGAGGACACGACCGCAAACACCATCGCGTGGATAGCCTATTTCATGTCGTCCTACCCCGACGTACAGCGGAAGATGCAGGAGGAGGTCGATTCCGTTCTCGAATCGAGGGCAACGCTCGAAGAAATCGATGAGGCGAATGCGCTTGTCTATCTGGACGCGGTGACCCATGAGGCCTTGCGGCTCAAATCCGTGGCGCCGGTCATTGCGCTCGAGGCGAATAGCGACATTCAGGTGGGCGATCTTGCCATCCCCAAGGGAACGGTAGTGTCGTTGCTGACTCGCCTGGCAGGATTGCCGCAAGGAGGGAACTCGGCGGACGAGGCTTTCGACCCGGACCGTTGGCTGACCGGCACCAACGCCGCCAGTCATCATCGGGCCGGATTCATGCCGTTCGGGTCTGGTCCTCGTCTCTGTCCGGGCCGGAGTCTGGCTACGATGGAAGTTAGATCAGCGATAGCGATGCTGTGCCGCAACTTCAATGTATCGCTCGCCAAAGGCACGTCGGAAGTCGAAGAGGTGTTCGCATTTTCGATGATGCCGCGAAACCTGCGCATCGTCCTAGGTCGACGCGACGACCATCCTGTTCGTCACTTGTGATCGCCGCTGCCGAGTGTGATTCGACCGCCCACTGCATCACGTGCATCGTGCGCGCACCACTCGCAAAGAACGCGAGAGCGTTCGGAAATCGCGTCGTCGGCTCGTCGTTGAACATGGCGCCCGTTCGCCCTTGGCCGGGCTAGTTGCTCGACGACATATGTTGCGCGATCGAATTGGGCGTTTGGTGCGCTATCGACTCCGATGACCGCTTGCTGTGCCGAGGGGCGTTGGGACGTCAATGTTGTGGTGGTTAGCTCACCCATCGAGTTCGTTCAGGAAGGAGAGTAGCAACCGGTTCACTTTCCCGGCGCGCTCGCGCTGCAGCCAATGGCCCGCACCTTCGAGTACGTGAGCACCGCGCAACCCCGGCAGCACTTGCGGCAACGCAGCGACGCGCTGCTGCATGCCCGGAAACCTGAGTACATCGTCGCGCGAGCCACCGACGAAGAGCGATGGCTGGCGAATCGGGCAACCATACCAGGGGGCGAGCAGTTCCGCGCTCCTGCGGATTGCGCGGTACCAGTTCAATCCACCGCGGAAGCCGGTGCGTTGGAACTCCCCAACGACATAATCCAGGTCGTCCTGAGGAAGCCAATCC
>Ga0131853_10017491_pt1 | contig 13050 bp, 10 predicted proteins | sample TergutLab28metaG_FD_92764 | JGI IMG/M metagenome (GOLD analysis project Ga0131853, IMG submission 92764) | Labiotermes labralis P1 segment gut microbial communities from Petit-Saut dam, French Guiana - Lab288 P1 (version 2) (version 2) | ecosystem: Host-associated > Arthropoda: Insects >...
AATTGTGCCACGGCCGCTTCCCTTCACATACTGTCCAGTGTTCATTATACAACAATCACTCAACTCTGTAGGTTCAATAACTGACAGCCAGTACTATCGGTCATAAATTTGTAATGAAATTTTGTATTCTTAATTCAAATATTCCATAGTCATAAGGACGAGTATGGAATATATGAATAATTTTGGCGCTTTTCTCACCAGCTACCGGAAACTTTTGTGACAATACTTACCCTTATGTCACACCTTTATTTCTTTTCGTCAAACCTGTTATCCTCTCTTCAGGAAATAAAACATTACAAAACCTAGAGTCTATTTGATATCATAAACGAAAAAGAAATGAAAAGTTACATGAAGGAAGGGTCCATTACCCTACTACAATACCTGTAGTTGAAACCAAGGTTTGAATGGCGAGAGGAATCTTAAGTACAGATGACTTGTACAAGAACCTAATTCGGAATTGAATTAGCAAATTTCTTAGGAAAGTGGCACTTGGATTATTGCGAATCGACAAGAAGTATAATATTCAAACGGGTTGTCGTGAATGAGTGAAATTAATTGAGCGATTAGACGGTCAGAACAAGGGGCGAACTTCTGTGAACGCTGTAATAAACGTTCGGATTAGGTAGAAGCAGGGGATTTCTTGACCGCTGTGTATATTGAATAGATAATTCTCTTAGAAACAGGAATCTGGAGGACCTAGAAATAAGATGAACAAGAATTTTATAGAAATAAATGATATGAACAGAATTAAGACTCAGTTGCTCCGAATGAGGCCCTACGACTGCATATTGTAAATGTTAAGAAACATTTTGGTTCATAAAATTATAAAATTTCTTCACTAGCTGTATAAACATGAGAGGAAGAATACTTAGGAAGACCAGCAAATAACAGTGTAATAACAAAATATGTATACACGAGATCTAAAGCGGGGCTTTTGGACCAAATTTCTGGTTCCATGGCAACAGAGGTGTCTGCGATCAGATTAGCATTAGCATAAGTAAGAGCCTGTATCATGGCGTTACACCACATTTGGGTTTAGAACCCCAGCCCCCTGCAGAGTGGACCATGTCCTGTGAAAGGTACGCGCAGTGTTAAATCCACTTAGCGTTCACAGGAAGAGCATTCCCATCTGTCAGCTAGGCCACCCGAACCCCCACCTCCTCTTCGATGCTAGGCTAAATTTGCCGCCCAGCGATCAATAGTTTCATTAAATATTAGCAATAAATTACATGCTTGGCTAGAATTCATATCAGTCGCTAATGTACAGCTCAGAAACAAAACCGAATTGAGTAAACAAACATTATGAACAATGAAAATTAATTGAAGCCAATATTAATAAGTGTAGAAAGTAATGTATTATATCTCACGGTAAGAAAGTAGTACTTATTTTTTAATTATTAGAAAGGGACGGAAAATGCGTTTTGTATCACGCATGCGCAATGCAGCTTGAAAACGTTTCGCTGTTGCGGGCTTCATTTCAACTTACGTATCCGAAATCGAGCCTCGGATGTACCACAGCGATCAATGTCTGGCGAGCGGCATTGCGTTGTAAAACTCTAAATTACTATTGGCCACGCTCTGGCGTCCTATCAATTTTCAACCAGCGCCGTTCCCATGCTGTAATTTCTGCCATATTTGCTTTCCAGTCCTTGAACATAGATGCAGAGATGGAAAGTTATTTTGGAAACATTTGTATGGGAATTGATACTCATAACACAAATACTGTGCTTTAACCATGGAAAGAATAAGTTAATCCAAGTTATATTTAAAATCCAGTTCCTACCTCACAGAAAATGAATTGTTCATCAGTTAGTTGAAACATCGGGTAAGGGAAAAATTTGTTATTGTTAGAATTTTAAGATACATACCAAAATATTCTGTGAAAAAATGCAGAGTTTTTTATATGTTAAGCGCAATGGCATACGAAGGAGGCCCGAGTTTTATACAATCAAGAATTCCGTCCATAAAAGCAAATTTTAAAGAATCGTAAGGGTACATCACAATAGGGCGTGACCGTCTGCGTAAAACTGAACAGTAAGAATAACCACTACATCCTGAACATTCACCCGCTCTCGAACGGCACGCGTGGAGATTACAGTAAAACGGGGTTTCCCAGTCCGATCCGATGCTAGCACATTCATTCATTCATTCATTCCGCATTCTGTCTTAGGCAGGTTCATACTCCTTCCAAACCAAGGTAAAAGAGTGCGAGCTAGTGCTACCTCTTTCAGTATCTAATCGTCTCTTTTCCGCAAGGTCACCAATAGCTGCTTACATCTTCTTCCTCTTCTCCTCGTCACTTCTATCTTTCCCTCCGCGAGCTAGTGCTACCTCTTTCAGTATCTAATCGTCTCGTTTCCGTAAGGTCACCAATAGCTGCTTACATCTTCTTCCTCTTCTTCTCGTCACTTCTATCTTTCCCTCCATCTTTCCTTCAAGGATGTATTTTAGAATGGAGGTGCTGCGTGAATTGTGACAAATCCAGTCAACCTTCCTTCTATTTATTGTGCGTTCAATATTCAGTTCTTCCTTGACTCTGTGTAATACGTAATTTTTCACACGATCTGTCCAACTGATCTTCTCCATCCTTCTGCAGCACCACATTTCAAAGCTTTAAAGGTTTTTCTGAACTACCTTTCCAAGTTTTCAAGTTTCAGAACCATCAAAATTATGTTCCAATGCAGCATTTTTACTAGTTTCTTCTCCTAATTTGTGTCCAATATGCTGGTGGGAAAGAGGCTTCTTTTTGGATGTTGACTCTGCTATGACAATCCTGGATATAATTTCACGTGTACATCTTCCGTCACTTGTCATCATGCCACTGAAATATTTGAAATATTTCACACCTTCCAGCTGTTTTATTTTCTTCACATATCCGAGAAACATAATTCAGACCTAGCTGGACGAGGGACCGGAATCCGTTCGTCGGAATTTCCTCCATTATGAAGACTGAGGTATCTCCTTCTGGGAAAGACACTTGAAGACGACACTTTAGAAACGTTACTTTGAATCTCCCTTGTGTTATTTTTAAGGCGCGTTTCTTATGGCGGCCACCAGAGGAAACAGTAACCAATCGTAAGGGGTTTTTCATAATATATTTCAATCTTTCAGATTATGTAAGGCATTCTGGAGACAAAGCCTTTGGAACAGAACTGTTTATCAAAATTCGTCAAATATGAAGACAAGTCAACTACACGAAATTTCAGAAATCCGACTCATGAGAGTAAAGTTAAATAACCGATGTGGTGGCAATTCCAATATCGTGTTCCAGAAAACAAACATTTTAACGTATAATCTTGCTATCACGCAGTCATTTCCAATTTTGAGGTATGAAGTAGGAGCCGATAAAAGGCTGGTCAAAGAATTAATGACGGTAATTTATATTTCCTTCACCAAATTTGTGGACAGAACTACTACAAGGTTGGATCCACACTCGATATCTTCTCCTATATTAAAAAAAAAAGTTAATTTAATATATAAACAAAATAACGGACTTCGGGTTTAGCTGGATAATTCGACAGTTCGGGCTCTTTGTTACAGAGGCTTTATACAGGGTGTCCCACTCGCTACCGAACCCGGCAATTCTTTAGTAATTTTTCCACTAATGAGGATATTGCAACGAAATTTGAAGTGGACTACAGACATATTCCTCTTCATTTCTCACACAACGAACATATTCCTGTTCAAATTTCGTTGCAATATCTTCATTGGTGTTACAATTATTCAAGAAATGCCGGGTTCGGTAACGAGTGCGACACACTGTACATTTCTACACCGAAATGCAGTACCGTTCTTTGAAGGAAGATGCACAGCAATGATTTGCTGTAGTAGATATATTCAAAATTCCTTTCCAGATAAGCGGAAACGTTTACTAAGTGGGGAATTACCTACTGATAATACTACCCAGGCAGTACAGAACGCGATGGACAAATATCCACTCCGCAAAAGAGATTCGAACTCATGAGCTTGTTTTGTTTTTATTTTAAAATAGAAATTTACATCTGAGTTTACTGCTGAGGTTCCGAGTAATGGAATTAAAAACTTGGAAATATGAAATCCGGCTACTGGATTGATTTGACTTCATTCTCAATTATTGCTAAAAGATTTCCTCTTAACGGAAGTAACCAGTAGCAGAATTAATAAAATCCCCAGATTTTACTTCTAATCTTTTTTTTTTTAATAAAAATGTAACATATCAAAAATACTTATTTACTCCATGGTGCAGAGTCCTTCTTCAGAAGCTAACTGGTTTGCAGCTAGTCAAGAAATTCACCGCATTTCACGGAACCCGAAGGTTCGTTACCGCACTCACAAGCGTCCGCCACTTGTCTATCCTGAGCCAGCCCAATCCAGTCCATATACCCACATCTAAAAGATTGTTTTGTCTCCAGAGCAAGCATCCCGCATGTGAATGTTTCGTAACATAAGTGTTTTACAGGGAGGGGTTGTTACCACCTCGCCCAACTCCCAAGCTGGAGGACCACCCCTCGTCGGCTCTCCGCGAATGCTTATTCAATTTATTCGCAGCTACCCTTCATAAAGGAGGCCGTTCCTCTATCCGCAACCTGAGGACGCGCCATGCCGTGGTAACAGGGACCCACTACATGGACATATCAACAATGCCAAACAAAATATTTACTTCTTCTTGATACAAAGAATGGATGACGTGGACTGAATTCATTTGGCTCAAATTAAGGACAAATAATTGAATGGCTTGAATTAACTAAAAAATTTTCAGGTTTCACTTACTGCGAAGATTGTCTTGACCAGTTAAGGAACTACCAGTCTTCAAGTAGAAAAATTTACCATGTAATTATTGACTTATTGAGATATTTTGCGTTCCGTAAGGTGTAGAATAACAGCATGGCTGCCGTCAATACAGGTACATTAATATCGTTCAAGAAGTGTCGTTAGTTAGACAGTACAAACATGGAGATAATGCGATAATGTGAGGTTGAATCAAACATATTTAACAGAAATGCACTACTACTACTACCACTACTACTACTACTACTACTTCTGCTACTATTTTAAAAGCTGTAATGCGCCTACTCTGTAACTGGTTGCGATATCCAGCAACGGTGAAACGTCTCTTTTCAACGTTTATTCGGAGCGGGTAACGCCAATTATAGCGTTCATGCCTAATCGTCTTCTCACTTCACAACATATTCTGCTCTCTTCCCATACTACAGTGCTTACAGCGTATATTTACTGCCTATGATTTTCAAAAGCTTTCGTCCAGTATGGGGATGAAAGTAAAATAGCTGTGTGTCTGAGACAGCCCCTTCCTCATCGCACCATGTGTCTTGCCAAAATTCACCCTTCATATTCGTGGCTGATCTCGCGCCCAGTGACCCCTTGACCCCCAAACCCCGCAACACCTTTCCCCCCTTCCACGCTCCTTCACGTAAAGCACGTGGCCGTGATATAAGCCATTCTTAACAAAAAATAAATTCGTCCTTTTAACGGATGATCTCACGACAGCTGTAGAAGTCCGAACACTTGCCGTCTGTGGCCATACAAAGAGTCCCCTGACCCACCCGAAAAAGAGTCCTTTGTGTGAATCTGGTCCTAACTTATGTGTTGGGAAGGGGACTAAGTTTTTGGAGGTAGGGGCTATTGTGGTCATATAGGAAAGTAGGGTCAGAAGGTTAGAGGAATTTTCGTACGGCTAAGGGTGTAAAAGTATAGGAATGGCAAGGAGGGTGTTTGATGCGTGCCAGTCTCTGTTACAGTGTTAAAGAAGTGACAGGCAGCTTCACCACGCCTGAGGCCGTAAACGGCCTAAGTGCGGTGAAGGGACGTAGGCATAGTTTAGCCTGAAGTGTAAGCAGAGGCGCTGGTCACGCGACAGATGGGTTTAGGTAGTTTAGGCACGCGTTGCACACATCTGAGGGAGTGTGGAAAAGTACATGTCTGTTCTTCGGACCAGATATTCTTCTAAGTGCTACTAGGTACTACTGGGCCGTGATAGCTCAGTCGCTACAGGAACTCGCAACGGACCGGACGGTCCCGGAATCGAATCCCGTTTGAGGCGAGATTTTCCGCATCCGTCCACGCGGGCTCTGGGGCACTCACCCAGCATCTTGTACAGTGGGTAGCGGGTCTTTCCCGGGGGTAAAGCGGCCGGGGCTTGGCGTTGACTGCCGACTCACATACAGCGCCGAGGTTAAGGAAAGAGTAGAGCTAGGCATCTACTCCCCCTTTAAGCCTTCGTGGTCTGTTTTGCGGTGAAATTTACCTATACTCTTACCTTTTACTACACCTTTTTCAGGGGGGACAAATTTAAAAAAAAAAAATCTAGCAGTCTCCTCAAAATTACATGAGCGACAAAGGTGACATGAAGTAAGTTTCAAAACTAGGCGCCACCGTAAGTCTTCTGTACGAGTAATGACGGCGATCTAGCTCCCAAGATTTGTGTAACCCTGCCTTAGTTTATAAATAATTCTAGCTGAAATGATCTCAAAACAGTCAACGCGGAATTTATAGTGGACGGAGTGGTTGGTAGTAGGAAGGAATTTCCGCACAGTGCTTGGATTTTTCCAACACAGAATCATTCTAACACAGTTCAATACGCATAATACCCCATCTAGAGATTATATATAACCTTGTAGTTGATATTGTCATCGAATTAAATACTACTCTCCTCGATCTGACTGAAGTATTTCTCCATTACCTTCTGGCGGTTCAACGTAAAGGGAATTGATTCACACATAAGGTACTGAACGAATTTTGTTAAAACTATTTTTCAGGGGAATATATATATATATATATATATATATATTAAAAATGTAGGAATATCTCGTAATGGAATTTCGCATTGTGTCTGTTTATCAGCTTTTAAAATAGTACATGAATTTTTTTTTACGTTGGCTTTTATGGGGAGGAAATTAGACATCGCTCTTTGAAGACTATAAAATGTACATTCAAAATATTTTGACAATAAATTGTTAAGGAAAATATGTGATGCGCCAAGAGAGAAATTGTGTGAAAGCTGTTGCAAAGTACTTCTTGTGGAGCCTCAAAATTTTTATCCTTCTTCACAAAATACTTTAATACATGTCTTCACGGAACCTGGGCATAAAGTAAAAATGTCTTTAGCAGAAAACTTTCAGTACCCGGGATCTGCTGTCCCGAGTATCCAAAATTCAAGTACCTCTTAAACTGAACCCGCCTTCAATGAAAAAAGAAAAATCATTCCACAGCAGTCCCCTCATAGGCACGGTTCGCTGTGCAGCAAAGTTTACTAGACAAAGAAAAATGAGACAGGAGACAATTATAGTAACGTAGGGGAAAAGATGCAAACATATTTCGAAAATAAAAATCTTAAGAAAAGGTTACGGTCCTCTGAAAAGTTCTGTCTCCATATTTAGGGTACAGGGAACGTTGGTACCCATGTACCATACCTCACGGTGTCACTACCCAGAAGTCCCTGTCTGCACCACTTGGCATACCTAGCTGTAGCTGAGACACTGGATCTCAGGAAAATAAGTTGTCATGGTGGGAAGTGGACTGAAGCAATGCAGGATTGTGCTCTCAGGACTTATTTCGTACAAACAGCTATGAACCTGCCATTTCCCTAACAAAGTCTGAATAAATCAACTTCGATGAAGATCGCGTGACATAAAGTTTGTCGCTTAGTGTAGCTGGTTAATTATAGTTCACATTTTTATAGTTTAGTTACTTAATTACTGGGCTTTTTGTCTTCGTGGAAATGCCAGTTTAATATCTGCACTGCCTTCAATGTCCTTATGCCTCCTTAAACCATTGTATTCTCCATCTTATTCTAAGTGGCTAGATGTATGTTATAGCTCACGGTTTCATTAGGCTTCCTTCCTTCATTCTGTCCACAGAATCATTCATTATTCAAGTAGCAATAACTGGAGCTATGTCTTCTTTTTCTTACGTATTTCAAGAGCCTTCCAATACTTTCCGGTTCAATAATTCACTCACAATTTAAGCATTTCACATTTCTTCTCTTCCTATTCTTCTTTCCTCTCCACTGGACGTCTGATGTCTGTATCTTGTGTTATTTCGTACGTAAACACCTAGAAATCATTCTGATATTTTGTTGACAGAATAATTTTAGCGTACAGTTATTTAGATCTGCACATAATTCCATCTTGCACGTTGAATCATTGTGTTCACTAAGGGAATCTGCGTCAGTGTGTGCTTATTGTAGGTACGGTGGCCATGTGGGTAACAAAGAAGGCTGAGGGATCAAATAATTAAGTACGATGAAGGGTTTAGGGCAGCATGTACAGGTAGGAAGACCAGCCATGGACATCAGTTTTTATAGGACGGTAGGTTCCCCACTGCTCCCACCCTCCCCAATTACAATGCAAACTAATGTTTTCTGTGAGTACAGACACAGAGGAATGTATAATGCAGGATATTTTATCAAGGTTGTTGGTAGAAAATTTTGGACTCTTGGGAGAGTAGACATAAGTAGTTCAGAAATTTTGTTCTTCACATAACGATGTTAGAGTGATAAAGAAAAATATTAGACATTTTCTTGTACTCTGTTGAACAATTTCCTAAAATGAGTAGAAATTTAATATTGACGCAGTTTGTATGCGTGCTGCTGCTGCTCGCATTTTTCGGATATTTTGTGTGTGTGTGTGTGTGTGTGAGTCGTTGAAAAATTTGCGAGTTTTGAGGTATTCACAGCGGTGTTGATGGAGATTTAAGTCTTCGTTGGTATTATGCCCTGTCCAACGGCAAATAAAATATCGGCATCTAGAAAGCGTATGACCTCCATCGTCAGACTCCAACAAGAGCAGTGATTTGTCCTTTGGAGTGATTGGCCCTTAAGTAGAAGGCAATACGCTCCTCCGAAACTACAGTAGAGCTTTGCTTTTCGAAGTATATAAACGTCCAAGGAAACTTTAATTTTTAAAGAAAATTCCCATTTCTGTCTTGCATTAATAATTGCCAATGCAATAGATATTCCTCTTCTTTTCCACCATTCTTTCTATATTTCTAACAAGTACAATTACTTACTGTTTTCGCACATCTGTCCTCTACTCCGCGTTTGTGCAAAATATTTTCTACCATTCTGCAAAATCTTTTCCTCTTACATCTGTCCTTCCTTCTCTTCAACTTTCATTCCAACATTCTTTCTTCCATCACTTTTAACTCTCCTTTTCATTCATCCCTCTACCTTGCTTTCATAGTGTATTCCATACTGCCATTATTCCATTCTTTCTTCTTCTTATACATTCCTCCCTTTCATTCCTCTGACTTCCCAAAAAAATTATTTAAACTTTTATTTTCGTCAAGGAAATATAACTATTTATCGTGTGTGTGATTTTACAGAAAAAGTTTTTTTAGTCAAAAAATTATCGGTACAAATCAATATTTATACATTTTAGTTCGATATAATACTGTGCTGTTCTGTTCTCTAAATAATGTCATAGTTTTAGGATGTGATAATTTTTAATTAAGGGAGTAAAACCGTTAGTACAACTTTACTTGTAGTATTTACTGTTACATGTTTCGACCCTATGGTGCCATCATCAGACTACATAATTATTAAAACACATAAAACTCCACACAAATGCTTTTACGTAAAAATAATTGCTAGGTGTTTTTATCTCGTCAGTTGTACGAAAACACAATAGGTTATCTAACTTTAAAAAAGTAGCAAATTTTATTACGGGCAGTCTTTTACAGCACTGTTTAACAATACTTTACGATATATTTTATCCTTCTGTATTTCACTTAAAACCCAGAGAAACTAGATTGGGTTGCATGTACTTGTGTAACACAGCTATATGATGGTAGAGACATGTATAGAATTTAGTACATAAAGAACAACTACATGTTTCGGCACTTTACATTGGCCATCTTCAGGTTGAGAAATGAAAAAACTTAGTAAGCAGCTATACTCAATCTGAAGATGGCCAATGTGAAGTGCCGAAACATGTAATTATTTTTAATGTAATAAATTCTGTACATATCTCTACCATCATATAGCTGTGTTAGACAAGTACACGGACTCCAATCTAGTTTCATTATAAACACAACAGGGATGACGAATCTTATGACCCATAGAAACGTAATATTTTTGTCACAATAATCCATAAGATTTCCACTGGCATTCCAACAGGGATTGGCTAATGTCTTCAAAAAGTAGTCATTTATATCAGTAAATATTCTTTGCTGGAACCCGGAACGTTTTCTTTATAATGGTTTGCAAAGAAGGGCACTTGATAACAGTGCAGTAAGTTGAAAACCCGCAAGTGTAATTCTGCACTACAGAATACTAGAGCGGAAAGGGAAGAGATGGCCCATCGGCCGGACGGTCAGAGTGTTAGACAGACGGACTCAGCTAGACCTCTCTGTATTTGAATATTATAATAAAGGAGAACCAAACAGTACAGTGGCCGTCGGCCCGCTGTTAAAACGAAAGGGCATATTGAATTCTCAGTAATGAATGAATGCATGTAACAAGCTTCAATTTTGGGTGCGTACATTAACCCTCCAGCCTGCGGCAGCTGGCCGGTTGGATAATTTAAAATAAGATAAAAATAAACATATTGTTGTTTGGACGGAAACCGCTGCCATGATGAAAAGCGCACCTTGAGAATCGTCCTGTTTGAGACTACCGTACAGTTAGCACAGAGTGGATGTGTTAAAAAGGAGGGCTTCGAAGCGACACACAGGATGGCTCTGAAATGTGGTACATTTTAAATGCAGAGATTCCTAACAGCGTCACACAACAGACTAAAACCGAGTATCACAGTGGATAACTGAAGAATAAAATACCAACTAGATGCCACTTGATATTTTATTGTACTTCTTATAGGCTCAACATGTTTTGGGCATTACTATGCCTATCATCAGGAGCTCGCGACTATGATGTTGATTACCACATTGGTCGTGTCATTCTTGGTTTGCTGTAGGTTGGAGGTTAGGTGCGGTTAGGCTGGAGTAGTGACCGGGCTGCAGGCCGGACACTACTCCGGCCTAACTGCACCGTACCTCCAACCTACAGCAAACCAAGAACGACACGACCAATGTGGTAATCAACATCATAGTCGCGGGCTCCTGATGATGGACATATTAATGCCCGAAACATGTTGAGCCTATAAGAAATACAGTAAAAATATCAAGTGGCGTCTAGTTGGTTTTTTATTCTTCAGTTATCACAATGATGCACGGTCCAATAACCATCAGATATCACAGTGGAGTCCGTAGAAGTACAGCTATACTTTCGGCCGGTCCTGGCATCCTATCGAGGCTCGTGAACCGGCTATCATATCACAGATCTTTCGTGTTTTTACCCGACTATATTCAGGCAATAACTGCAACAGTTCTTCGAATTTTGCCACGACCACTTCCATCTTCCATCTCCTTTTCCGTTCCTTACTCACTCACCATCCAATTATCTAAAGTTAATGTAATTTAAGGTATCCGGTCTTTATTAAATAAACCATAAACTCACGTGTGTATACTTACAAACATGCACGCATACTCTATTAAATTAAATACGGGTAGAACTAGTAGTTCAAGAGATTTTGGATTCTCACGACAGTGTAGCTGATAATTCAAGCCTACTGGGATGTTAAGTCACATCGTCCTTCTGGCGACCAGGACGGCTTGTCCCGGAAAGTAAGGGCACTCGCTAGTCTCCCTCTAAACGTCGGTAAATCTTCGCCAGTCGGCACATCGTCTTGTTCCAGAAGAGTTTATTTTCAAAGCCAGTAGTATTTTACCTCTTTCAAAGTCCCCCTTTCCTCCTCCTAAATAATGGACAGATTTGTTGCGCCACTAGAATGTTCAGAACCACTACTACAAGAACTCCAATCACATATGAACCTCGGACAGTGCTAAAGATCTTACTGTCTGACAACATATTACCCTCAGATCCTTCTTAGTGTTATCTTTCTATCTTCATCTCAGTCTTCAGTTAGACCCGGTATTATAATACAAAGTGCGCCGAGATAACGTAGTCGGTATGGCGACTCGCAACGGGCTGGACTGTCCGGAGATCGAATCCCAGTTGGGGGAGAGAAATTCCTCACCAGTCCAGACAGTCCCTGGGGCCTACCAAGCTTCCTATACAACATGAACCGTGTCATTCCCAGGGGTAAATCGGCCGGGACGTGGCGTTGAACACTCACCCTGTCTAGCGCCGAGGTTATAGAAAGAGAAGATCTATAACTCTACTTCCCATCTGGGCTTTCGTGGCGGTTAGACTGGAGTTGTGTCCGGGCTGCAGCCCACCCCCACCCAACTTCCAACCTACAGCAACTCAAGAACGAGACGACCAGTGTGGTAATCAACATTAGAGTCGTGAGCTCCTGATGACGGACATATTAATGCCCGAAACATGTTCAGCCTATAAGAAGTACAATAAAATAACCAGTGACATCTAGTTGGTTTTTTATTCTTCAGTTATCACAATGATGCACGGTCCAATAAACATCGGATCCAAAACACTCTCTTCTCGTCCTCGTGCGAAAAAATAATTAAGCCCCGAAGTACTGACGAGAATCTTTCTACCTATTAATTAATCAAGTAATATGGGAAAAGAGAGAAATGTGTGACAACGAATTGCGCAGTTTGAGCACTGCGTGTGCTATAGCTATACCTATTGTCATTAGCTTCCAAATAGATGTCACGCTAATACTAGCAATAAAAGTGTGAAGTGTTGTTGGTACACTGGATATGAAATGTACATGACTTGTGTCATTCATTTGTCTTCAGAAACCTGAGTTATGGGGAGTGGGGTTGTAATGCATTAATAGAGAATAGAGTATCACATTGCAGAATTTCTGTAAGGAAAACACATGGAAAAATTCCACAAGGGGACGAAAGTAGATTTGACAGAAAAGAGCTCCATTTTGTCTGGCTACCATGGCCACTTAACGTGCTGAAGTAGGCTTACTTGCTTGCTTACTTACTTACTTACTTACTTAATCCAAGGTGCAGAGTCCTTCTTGAGCAGCTAACTGGTTTGCAGCTAGTCAAGAAATTCCCCGCATTTCACGGAACCCGAAGGTTCATTACCGCACTCACAAGCGTCCGCCACCTGTCTCTATC
>Ga0131853_10017492_pt1 | contig 13050 bp, 39 predicted proteins | sample TergutLab28metaG_FD_92764 | JGI IMG/M metagenome (GOLD analysis project Ga0131853, IMG submission 92764) | Labiotermes labralis P1 segment gut microbial communities from Petit-Saut dam, French Guiana - Lab288 P1 (version 2) (version 2) | ecosystem: Host-associated > Arthropoda: Insects >...
ACACACACACACACACTCACAAACCACACACACACACACACACTACACTTTCTAACACACACACAACATACACTCCAGCACCACAAAAACACATTCACTCACATATACACACATACATAATAAAAACACACACCCACATCCACAAAACACTCACTCACACACACACACACACACACAACACACACACACCAAATACACACGCACCGACAAAACAACACCAAACTCATGCACTCACACACAACACAAAGACACACCACATACACTCAAACACACACACACATACACACACCCATCCGTCCAGCTACACGCCCATTACACACGCACAACGCCACTTACACCTTCCACTTACAACAAACGTACACACACACAAAAACACACACCACTCTTAAACACACACACACTAAAACACACACCACAAACACACACCCAAACACGCGCGCACAACCCATACACATACAAACTACACCTACACACAAACACACCACACATAGACACACTCACATCTCCGCACACACACAACACTCATCCACACACCACACCCAAAACACAAACACAAGCCCACACACAACACACATAAACCTACACACCACAAAATTCCACACACACACACACACACCACAAAAATCCACAAAAAACACTCGCATACACACACACTCCACACACACACCCCACAACCGCACTACACACACACATCTAACACACACATATCAACCACATTCAGCACACACAGACAACACAAACGCACGCGCACACACACACACACACTACACACACTCACATATCGCAAACACACACACCACACCATACACAAAGCACAAGCTCGCCCCACACAACTAACAATCACACACACACCAATAACACACAACACACACATACACACGCTCAATACACACAACACACACACCGCACACACCCATACACACCCTAACACACCAAACACACACACACTCCACACATACAAACACACACACCACACACACACACTCAAACAAACACCACATACACACGCACACACACATACACACACCACACAATTACTTGAGCACGCAAGCACGCACACAACACACATCACACACACGCACCAGGAAGTTTGGAACGTAATTGGGCATCGAATTATTGCTCAATTTGTTTCTTTTTTGGGGGGTTAAACGTTTGGAAATCTTGATGGTAGGCAAAATAGAGTTTCAGATATATTCTAACGATATGTTCAACGACAACCAGTATGGTTTCATCCGTCGGAAAAGAACATGTAATGCAACAATTGAATTTAAATCATTTATAGAAGAAAGTTTAAATTTAAATGAATTCGCCGTCATTGTCAGTGTTGACGTATAGGGGGCATTTTTTGTGGGCAGGTGGCTCAGCAAATTGAAGCTGTGTAGAGAACATAAATGTTCCCAGAAATTATACAAATTTTCAGCATATTACTTTAGTAATAGGAAAGCATATTTATCCACAAACTATTATATGACGGAAAAAGAAGTCCAGAAAGGATGTCCACAGTGGCTTTGTTGTGGCCCAGGCTTTTGCAATGTTATATATAATTCACTTCAAATTTGAAATTTAATAGCGGAACTAAAGTGAGAGCTTTTGCGGAAGACTAATTTTTTCTAACAAGATTAGCATGTAAAATGGAAACCGAAAATTACAAGAACCAGGATTTAAAGAAAATTGAGAGATGGAACACTGCCAATAGAAATGATTTTAACGACAACTAACTCTTTTTTATTTGTAACAAAGGAATGAAACGACACCAGGTTAGATAACATTTACTTGAATTAGAAAAGTTTGGAACAAACCGAAGAAATGAAATATTTAGGAATACACTTACACAACCAATTTAATTTTAATGCACATAATGATGAGACTGTGGCAAAATTATTTCCACTTGTTAACATGTTGTCTAGAATGCAAAGCTACAATGGATTTTAGGGTGCAAAGCTATCAAAACAATTTATGGGAGAGCATTAGTACCAATTATAACCTATGGACCACCAATATGGGTAGAAGCTATACGGAAAAACAAGAAACTAGCAAAATATAAAATAATTAAATGACTCATACATTAAATTAGCTAAAACTTAACGCACTATCTCATACGATGCCTCCTGCTTAATAGTAGTAGTAGTAGTACGACCAATCAAAATATCTATAGAGCACAAATTTCAATCGTATATGGCAACAAAATTTAACAATTTAGAACACGATATACCTTTGGAAGTAGGGAACTGGCGACATTCTGCTGAAATAGCGATAGTACATGAAGTGGAGAATGGTACTGTGTGTACAGTGAAAGTGTATACGGACGGCAGCAACACAGGTGACAGCAGCATTGGATGGATAAGAGAAAGTGGGCAGATACAAAAGTTTATTTCCCATAAGGTAGAAATTCGCTAACAGAGAAAATAACGATGTATCCAGAGTTAACTACTATGCTAGCAGAATATGGAAACATAAAATCATACTTGTACATTTACGGACTAACAGCAAATCGAGTGTGCCGATGTGAAGAAGAAAAAAAATCTAGACCATTCAAAACTAAAGTGCAAGAAACTGCTTAAACAAAGAGAAGAGATGATAAAAAGAAAATAAAATCACTGGTGGCAATTGGCCTTCAACGAAATAAACAGTCGAAAATAATTACGTAAGAATGTAAAATTGTTAATATTTTAGAAATTTCAAATTTGAAATGACTGATAATAAAATGTAGGTTAAGTAAAGCATGAAATATTACGGTGTAATGGGGACTGATGTTTAAAAATAAATTAAAAAACTCAAACACACCAAACACAAACAAACACAAACACACGACACACACACCACACACAAACACACAACACACAAAACAAACAAACACAAACACGCAAACACCACGAACAACAAACATAACGCACACACACACACAAAAATACCACACACACACACGTACAATAAAAACACACGCACACAACAATCACAGAACACACACACAATACACACACACGCACACACAACAAACACATTATACACGCACAAACAAATAACAAACACGCACATATAAACACACTCCACACACACAAAATCTCACACTACACACATATACTAACACACAAACCATAAACACACACAACTCAAACAAACACACAGAACACACACACACGACAAGCACACACACATAGCACACACACACAACACAAACACACCACATACACACGTACAAAACCACTCAAACAAACAAAAAATACCACACGCAAAACACCGCGCACCACATACACACACACACACACACAAAACACAACATACACAAATACACAACACTCACACACATAACACACCACAAAGAAACACAACATCCTACACACAAAAATTGCACAACGCAAGCACAAACACACCACACACATACTAAACACGAACATCAACACACACACACCCACACAACATAAACACACAAACCCACACCCTCACACACAAACCAAACACACACATAATCAAAAAATACACATCACACACAAACAAAAATCAATATAAAAAGGACCACACACACACAAACAAAATTACACACCACACAACACTCACACACATGCACACACAAACCAAAAACCCAACACACACATACACACACCAAACAAGACAAACATACAAACACACACTAAACATTCCAAAACACACACCATATACAATACACAAAAACACAACACACATACCACACACAACACACAAACCACAAAACACACACACATCACACACTCCCACCACACACAAACAAACAACACACATCACACAAAAACACCTCAGACACACATGCCGCACACACCCGCACTCACTCACACACACACACACATTCAAACCACACAAAACCACCACAAAAATGATAAACCCTACGCACTCACTCACACATATTCACACCACACACACACTCATACACACGACAAACACACACACGACAAACAAACACAACACACAACAAACACAAACATACACCAAATACACATTTAATGTACACAAAGCACATATCCAAAAACTCACACACACACGCACAAACATTAAACATTCCAATCACACACGCACACAGAACACACACAAATAAACCACACACACATCATAGAGCACAAACAAACACACAAACCAGACAAAAACACAGACCACACAATCACACACCACACAGCACAAAGACACACATACTACATTCAGAAACAAAACCATACCCAGAAAAATAACACGCACCCATACACCACACAAAAATCGCACAACACACACGCACACACACAACATATACACACAGAGATACACGCACACCACGCACACAAACCAAACACAAATACACACAAAATACACATCACAGAGTCACTAACACAGAAAGCATACAATCACACCACACATACAAAAAGAAATCTACACACAAAACACAACACCCACACACATGCACACAAACACCGCAAACACAAAATAAACACACACACTATACACAAACACACACACGCACCACAGACACACAAACACACCACAGACACATAAACACACCACATAGCACACAAACAAACCACACACAACACACATACACAAGAAAACCAACACCAAAACATACACCACAGAAACCACACCCACACTCCAGAAACAAAAACACCACACACACACAGACACACACACCAGATATACACTCCATATGAACACATACACACGACACTCACACACGCAACACACACCACACACACACACTCACACACACACACAAGCCACGCGCAAATCAAAACACATCACACACACAAACTCCAAACGCTTCACACAACACATAAGCAAAACACACACACAACACAAACACACACACCAAACTCACCTCACATTCACAACCTACACAACCGCACCAAAAACTCACACACCACACACACAAACACGACAAAAGATACGCATAAACCACACACCACAGACTTCAAACTTCACACCCACACACAACACACAAACTCATCACACCCTCACGAGACACGTACACACACACACCCACACCACACACACAACAAACTAACACTCACACACCACATATGAACACAAACACCAAACACACTCACACAAACCAGATATATCATTCACACGCATACCACACCCACAAACGTACACATACCACAACACACCACAAACACAAACAAGCCACATTACACACAGCACACACGGAAACACACACACCACAAAAACAAACACAACAAACCCACAAACACACACACACACACACACATACCCCCCCCACACACACACACAAAACACACAATAACACACACAAGAATTCTCACACCATACACACAAACTTCACTAACACACACACTCCAACGCAAACAACACACACACACACAACAACATACTCACTCACAAAGTCATATAACACATAGATGGTAGGATAATTAAAGATGGAACTCCAAGAGGATGGATGTGGGTATGTGGAGAGAATTGGATTGGCACAGGTTAGGAAGAGGTGGCGGACGCTTGCGAGTAAGGTAAAGAACATTCGGGTTCCATGAAATGTTGTGAATTTCTGGACTAGCTGTAAACCAGTTTGCTTCTCGAGAAGGACGCTCTAACCTGTATGAGATAGAGCTTCATGGTGTAGATGGAGTAGGTGGTTTCCTATGCAGAAAAAATATGCCCCCAGATAAACTTCTACTTACTTGGACCACAAAATATGAAATATGAGTCGTAATCTTTTTTATTTCAACATAAGTTCCAGGAAAGTAAAATGTAAAAAATTCATCTAGATCAAATTAACACCTGTTATTTGAAGATTGCTTACATGAAGCTTATTCTGTAGAAGGAAAAATATTAAAAAATTTCTGGTTTATATTCACATCAAGGGGATTGTGATCAATCTGAAACATCTTACGGAAGTTTAAATAAAAATTATCACTTTATTACAAAATCCATCAAGCTGTACGATTCAAAGTTTCACAAATACTCAAACTAAACATACCACACACACACACACATACATCGCAACACACACTCAACACAAAATTACACAAAAACAACAGAAAAGAACCACAAACACTACACACACACACCACACAAAACGCAACCAACAACACACACAAACCACACACCACACAAACACACACAACAAATACACATACACTCCACACACATATATACACAACACACAAACACAAAACAAACGCATCACATAAACACAACACACACATACAACACAGAAATACACAAGCAAAACACACAAATACACCACTCACACACCACACACATATAAATAAAACACGCACAAACACACACGCACAAAAAAAACAATATTCAAACATAAAACACACGCAAACACACCAAAAACTACACACACACAACACACACAAAACACAAACACACACACATGAAAAAATCAATGACAAACACAAAAGCATAAACACACCACAAAAACACACCATACAAACATCGAATAAACACACAACACACAAAAACCACACATACACACACAACATACACGGAAAAACACATAAAAAACACTCAGACAATTACACACACATACTGAAAAAAAAGACACTCAAAAAACACGCACGAAAACACGTAAACACATCATTCACAAACACACACAACACACACACACACACCAAAAAACACAAATCACACACACCACACTTCAAATACACAAATAAAAATGACACAAAAGAACCACACACACACACATACACACCAAATAAACACACACCACACACACACACCACGTACATAAACACACACCACACACATACACACACACATTATGCACACACACACCACAAAAACAAAACAAAATCACACACGTCACAAACATACCACACAAACACACCACACACACAACTAGCACACACGCAAACACACACACGCAAACACACACATGCACAAACACTACACTCAAACGCACAATAAAAACACAAAAACAACACAAACACCGCCAATACAAAAAACACACTCAAGCTACCCACACACAAGCACAAGCAGCAAACAAACAAAACACAAAACACAAACGCAAATACCAGAGACACACATACACACACAACAGACGCACACACAAACACATTACATATAAACACTCACGAACAATTTAAACAGACCATACACACACACAAAAACACACACATAAAAAAACACACAAAAAACACACACACAAACAGTACAAACACAAGACACACACAATCACACACAAAATATACATATCACAAATAACACGCAAACAAAACAAACACAGAGACAACAAAACACACACATTAAACACACATGCACACCACATACATAAACACACAACACAACCAAACAAACACCAACAACGCACACACAAAACTCTCACAACAAAAACACACATAACAAACATACACATATCACACAAAAAAACCACACACATCCAGCACAAAAAGACATAAAACATACACACAAAACACAAAACACCACTACAAAACTAGACATATAAAACACTCTTAACAAAACACACACACAACACACAAATAAACCACACACACACACACACACAATCCACACGCACAAAACCAGCACACACCACACACTTACACACACATCACATACCACACACAAAAATATATACAACACACACAAACCACATATACACACACACACACACAAAATACAAACAAAAAAACCAAAATCGCGCGCACACACGCATACACACACACACACGATATTCACATCATACACCCACACATGAAGCACAAGCACACTACACACCAAACATTCACAAATTACACACGCAAAACTTAAACACACAAACACACAAAACACACTTCAAAAATACACACCACACGTTCCAAACAGACGACAGACACACACACCACGAGAAACCACACAACAAAACAAACCAGACACACATACACAGCAAAAGCACAAGACAAACTCCACACACCCACCACAAAACAAACGACACACACACACACACATACAACTAAACACAAACACACAATAAATTCCACAAGAAACACACACACACAACACAAACATACACACACACACTCTAAACGCATACACACAAACACACACACACACCATAAGAAACAAACGTCTCACACAAAATAACACACGCACACACACACACAAACACAATTACACAAAACAAATATACACCACTCACACAGACCATAATTGCACGGAAATTGTTCAAATACTGCCACACAAAAACACACACACAAACAATTTCCAAACACAGCTAAAAAACACACACAACATAAATCACTCACACCACAAACACATATAAACCTCGCACACAACAAAAACGACACACCACACACATTCATACCTCGAAATGAACATAAATTAACAAACACACACACTAAATACACACACACACAACACACACAAAAGGCCACACAATCACACACACACAAACACACTACACACACACATACATACACCACAAAAACACTATACAAAAGAAACCACACACAGAAACACATATGAAACTACACACATACACAAACACGAAGACATATATTCCACACCACACAATTACAAACACAACACATATACCAAACACACATTCTACACAAAAAACGCACACACACACACCACACACAAACATACACTCATAACACTTATACACTCACCAAAACTTCATACTAGAAAAACTAAAACACCACACACACACACACCACACAAACAAACACACAAAATCTCAAAACACACAAAATCTCCAAACACACACACACACAGAATATTCAGACACTAAACAATCACACACCACACACACACACACTCACATTTACACACACACACACCACAAATAAACACACACACACAACAGATAACACAAACAAGCAAACAAAAACAAAAAACCACACACACGCTCAACAAGCACACAATCTCCACACACAAAATTCTTTGGAAAAAACCCAAACGCACACACACACCAGAAATGCACACACAACACAAACAAACACAACTCACATACAAACATATCACCCACACATTCCACACACACAAAATCACCACAAACCACACACACACAAACACGACACAGCACTCAAACACAAAACAAATACCACAAAATTCGAACACATGCCACACACACATAAAATAAAAACACACACATCACCCACATTGAAACACCACACAAGCAAACACACACTACACACACACACACACTCAAAAACAACTCAAAAACACGACACATACAAAACATAAGCACACACAAACCACATACAAAAACACACAACACAAACACAAATAAAAACGTACAACACAAATAAACACACAACACACACGCCACTCAAACACAAACCAAAAACCATACACACAATCAGACACAACACACAAAACATACACAATAAATAACACACAAAAAATAGCTTAATTAAAAGAAAACACACACGCACGCACACCACAAACCAACACATACAAACTAACCCTACAACGCAAACACCGTAACAAACACAACACAACGTACACAAAAACACAGAACACATGCAGAAAAATTAAACTCAACAAAACCATCACAAATGCGCAAAAACAAACACAGCACACACACAAGCCACACACACGCAAAACACAAACCACAAAACACATTCACACAAAAACACCACACACCAAACACCACACACACATAAAAACACCGCACACACATAACACACAATAAATATAAAAAACCACACACACAAAAAATACACACTACACAATAATCACTCAATGCAAAAGCACACAAACCACAGAAACACACACCAGAAAAACAAACCACAAAAAAATACTCTCACACAATAGGCACATACACTCAAACAAAATAATCACCACACACACACACACACACACCACACACACACAAAATACACAGCACACACACACAAACACCGCACACACACACAAAAACACACACAAAACTAAAAACACACACTCAAACACACACGTCATAAACACACTCACTCAGACACAAAAACGTCAAAATCACTCACCAAACACACACACGCAGATAAACACAACACACCGACACACACACAGACACGCCACACACACACACACTCAATGACACACCACAAACACACACCACACACACACAAACACACTACAAAAAACACCACACAAAAGCACACACAAGCACAATACACATCCAAAAAAAAACATCCACAACCATACATATACACCACAAACACACATGTACACAAGCACACCACACACACACACACACATAAAAAACACAGGCACAACATACACACAAACACAATTATCACATACACACAAACACATAAACCCACACCATAAACGCAAAAAACAGACACTCACACAGACACACTCAAACAAATATCATTCCCACACCTTGCACACAATCAAACCACACAAACACATACACACACACAAAGCAAAAACACACCAATCGTACACACAAACACATAAACACACTACAAAAAAACCAGTCATTCACACAAAAAACCACACACACACACTCAATCACACACCATACACACACACACACCACACAATATATACATCACACATACACATAAAAAACACCCACATACAACACAAAATTTCACACACAACACAAACAACACACACACAAGCACCACAAACACACACAGGCAAAAATCACACACAGCCCACACCAACAAACGCACACAAACATCACACAGAGAATCCACAAACACACAAACCAAACACACACAAACACAATCACACACGCACAATTCCCACACACAACACAACACAACACACACACTTACGTACACACAAACGTAAAAAAAACACACACACAACAAACATGTACATACACAACATACACACACCACTCACAGTCACCTCAAACCACACACACACAAACACACACTAAACACACACAACATCAACCCACAAACAAAAAACTCTACACACACACATAACTTACAAAAAAGCACCACTCACACATTCACACCACAAACAACACACACACAAAACACACAACACGCACACCCCACAAAAAAAACCACACATACACCAGATACAATCACACACACACACACACACACACAAGAAAAACACAATGAAACCTTTCACACACACCACACACAAAAACACCATACATCACGCATACAAACCACACACACAATTATACACACACTCACAGAACAATCAAACATAAACCACAAAACAAACCAGACACACACAAACCACAACAGACTCACAGAAACACACACACACCACATAAACTCACAACACACACAAACACACCACACACACACGCACATCAGAGAAAAGTAACATAAATTACACAAACATGCCACGAACCGCAAACACACAAAACACACACACACACACACACAAACTAAATATTACACAACAAACACACACACACCACACTCACTCACGCCACACACACAATCACACAAGTTTTAGCACACAACTCACACCTATATCAAACATAAAAATCAACCAAACCACACACACACATACATACACAAACACACAAATTTGACAGCAAACAATACTCACACACAAACACGCACACACTCAAACACACATTGCACACACAAACACCACAAACCGCAACACCCACACAGTACACACAAACAAACATTACACACACACATCACACACACACACACAAACAACCCACAAACATAAAACACACACCCACACGCACCACACGTGCACACACACACACTCACACCACAAACACACTACACACACAATACACATAGTCAATCACACACTCACCTCACACAAACTCCACACACACACACACGACTTACACATTCCACAGATACGAACCACATACCTTACAACCACCAAACATACACACACACAAACACACACACATCACATACACACATTAAACACACACCACACACGCACCACACCCACACTCGCACTGCACACAAACACAACACACACGCACACGAATACACACAAGCACACACCATTCCCACGAACACCACACACGGACACACCTTACACAACACATACACAAACCACGCAAACACACACACACCTCTCCCTCACACACAAAACACGCACACCACTCACATAACACACACACACCAAACATACACACCACACACATACATACCACACATACCCACACAAACCACAACCCCGCACCACACACACAACCACACCACACACACAAACACATTAATCACACAACAAACACACCACACAAACACGCACAGCACACAGCTCACACACATACATAAACACACTACATATACACATAAACACACCACACACAAACATACACACACAAACATTCTACACACGTTCACACACACACTCACCACACACACACACCACACACACACACATAAACACAACACACACAAACACACACTCTAAATAAACGCCCACCACACACAAACACACACTACACACACACACCACAAACAAACATACACACACATAAACCACACACACATACACACACACCACACACAAACACACACATACACACACAACACACTCACACACTCAACAAAAACACACACAACACAGAAACACACATACACACATACACACACACCACACACACATACAAACACACCACACACAAAAAAAACAAATACACACACACCACACACACTCACATAAACACCATACACACACACTCTAAACACACATCACACACACACATATATAAACACACCACACACACATAAACACAGACAACACACACACCACACACAACACACACACACCACACACAAACACACACATACACACACACCACACAAACACACACACACACAGACACCATACACACAAACACGCACACACACACCACACACACACACACTACACACACAACATACATACACATTCACACACAACACTCAAACACACACATACACAAACACCACACACACACACAAACCACACACCACACATACTCACGCATACACACACAAACACACTTATACACACACACATAAACACACCACACACAAACAAACACAAACACATACACAAACGCATACCACATACACACACTGTACACAAACGCACACCACACACACATTTATACAAACACATAAACACAAACATACAAACACGTACACAAACAACACACTCACACACACACATATAAACACACAGACCACACACCACACATACACACACCACACACACATACACACACACACC
>Ga0131853_10017494_pt1 | contig 13049 bp, 5 predicted proteins | sample TergutLab28metaG_FD_92764 | JGI IMG/M metagenome (GOLD analysis project Ga0131853, IMG submission 92764) | Labiotermes labralis P1 segment gut microbial communities from Petit-Saut dam, French Guiana - Lab288 P1 (version 2) (version 2) | ecosystem: Host-associated > Arthropoda: Insects >...
TATAGGTGTGATGATACCAGACGCTGTGTAATGCAATTTTGACCTCCTGATAATGAGCACGTGTGCTCGAAATATGTAGAGGCATGAAATAAAACTTACTGTGAAACAAATTTTGTGCATCAAGTTGGTTAAATGCCGAGATAAATATACTGAGATGTACGGTCAGCAAAACGTCAAATGTTAAGAAATACGTTCCAGTTTTGGAGGCGCTGTCTCAATGTTGTAACGCGCACTAAGTCTTATTAACTGATGGAGATTGTATCAAGATTAGGAGATAGACCTTGTCACATTGGCATAATGTCCGACTTTGTTTAGACAAAATTAATGTCAAAATGCTAACACTAGAACTTTCATAAAATATTTCTCTCTACATGTTTACACCTTTATACTTGTACGTCAAACAGAAAGTGAACTAATAGATCTGCCATTCGGGGACATTTTACACTGGAAGTGTGAGTGACACCATGCGAAGAGGCGAACGTCTGTGGCCGTCAGAATGCTGCAGTACTTTCAGTATTTTTTAAATTATATTCAAAATTCTGTTTCGTTTTCTCATTATACACCATACGTTTTATTCATGTATATCTATAAGCATTTATGTTGATGTGTGTGTGCGTTGTGTGTTTGAATATGTTGCTGCGTGTGATTGTCCCTTTATGAAGTCTTAAAATTGAAATGTGAATTATTTCATGGACAAAGGGTGTCTTATATAATACACTTTTCTTTCCAATACCAACGCTGTCCCTCTCTGTCTCTCTGTAGACAATATCTGGAAGCCTACCTATTTGAAGTCACTTGACATAATTAAATATAGACATGGAACTTCATAAATATATAAGTAGTTTCTGTTAGTTGAAATTACATTTTGAGACAGTAAAAAAAGAATACCTGTGTTATTAATAACATCAATTAATTTAGGAAGTACAAAGATTAATATGTGAGAAGTTATAACTAAAACTGGTTTTTACAAATTGTGAAGTACTTGGAAAGTGTCCATTCTGTTCCAACAAGGGACGATGAGCATGATGTGCCACTACAGTGCCAGGTGACATCATACTTTCAGGAAGAGTTACAATATAGGGGAACAATGACAAGTGTCACTCGTTCGTGACGTTGCATTTCCACTACAATGGGAATTGTCGTTTTGTCAACAGAACAAGGCCACGTTTCACATTACAATAGAATGCCACAGTGAATTATCGATAATGGTCTAGCTCGCTCCCGAAGAGTGATGATTTGCGAGAGGTCGCTTTTCCATTACTCATTTAATTAACTTGCTGCTTATTTGTGTACTCAAGACAACGACATGCGATTGTGACGCGATAATCAGCTTTAGTAATACGTGTGGAGAAAAGTCCTGGAGAAGGAAGAGTCGCTCAGCTGCTCAAGGAATTCACCACGAGAATAGAAAAGGCAGAATCATTAGAGTTTTCGCAGTAGCCCAGAATATATATTGATTGCCCATTTCCCACCTTATGGCTTTAAGATCAACTTTAATAGTATCTTTTTATCCACGAATAAGTCTTTCAACTGGTTTGTTTCCTGAATGGTTTCCGACCAAAACTGTGTAAGTACTTACTTCTTTTCATCTTCATGCTTTTATATGTCCCGCCCACCTAGTCCTCCTTGCTTTACTCCTCCTGATATTTTTCTACGAAGCCTAAAATTTGCAGGTTTCCCCGTTCTCCTGTTGCTTGCACCGTGCTATTTGCAAACATAATGAGGAAAACTGCAGAGAAAAGGTCATTTTGTAGTGTACTGGTTCTGATCGGCTGTTGTGTTGAATGTGCTAATGGGGGAGACATAAGGCAGATTTATTCGCCCAATTTGTCTCATCATTCTTAGTAAAAGACAGAGAAAATACATGTATTTCACAAAATCCAGCATATAGGATTTAACACTCCCATTAATGCCGAGCAGAACGGTATAACAGATTCATGTATTCGGGAAGTATCGGTTTCGAACATGGGTAGGTTTACGGCCTGGCAGTCATATACGGGTTACAAGTACGGTACTGCAGTCACAACCACCGAAGTTGATAGCAATTACTACGATCCGTATCAACATTGCCGTGACAAAGATATGTAATGTTACATGTTATATTATCCTGGGATTTTATTCTACGAATGATTTATCGGAAAGTCTAGGTAAAGCCACGAAATAGTCTTTGCTGAAGACCTTCAAAAGAATCATATCTCTGGTGGGGTGGGATATTAGCCCGCTGTCAAACAAGAGAACCCCAAACTTTTAGAGCCGATCTGCTTAGTATAAGAATTGTCCGAAGTAACAGCAGGAAGGTGTAAATTGCTTGTTAGCTTACTTATACCTTGTTCTTTGGTTATCTTCATTTACTAAAAGACAATGTTTGAACTTGTTGTGTTTCATAATTTCGAATTATGGTAAAATAACTGTTAACGATTTTGAAGGAATTAGCTGTGGCCTGTTTGAAGCTACTATTCCAGCATTATCGTGAGTATACTGTGATCGGTGTAGCCTGAACGGGACTGGGATTCCAAAGTTGTTGTTTCTAGCTGTAATTCTAGAACATGGCCACAGAATTGTGAATAGAGTGGTCACTTGTTCGATGCTCGCCTATTACCCTACTTTTCGACAATAGGAATGCTGCCACATCTCTGGCTTTCGTGCGTATAAATTACACCTTACGAGTTCTGAAACTTAAGTCAATACTCGGCGAATTCAGTAAATGGGAGACGGTGTTTTGGAAGAAAAGGTGTAGGAAGGAGCATAAACCCAGAAATCCTCGTCTGCAACTTCAACAGCCACATTTGTTCTCAGTGGTCATATTCAGCTCTCAGAATGAACTAGCATAACGGTGTTAGACTGAAATGTTTTCCAAATTCTATTCAGTGTGATGAATCCTGTATTCTTTGATGCGCTTACGGGCTTTGAAGCTTTACTCTTTTGTTTGTTTATATAATTTTATTATCGTCACTCGCCAAACCACTTTTCACACAAGCTTCAGTTCTCCTACAGTATGGCTCCAACTGCCCGACCTGCAGCGTGATGCTGTTTGTCCTTTATCATAGTCAGCTTTCTCCTTCCTTATAGGCAGAAAAAGAAGAGAAATGGTGTCAAGTTATTTGAAATTTTATAATTAAATCTTCGAGGTAATTATGTAAACTCTTTGTCTTACCGACCAGTAACTGGCATTTCGAAAACTATGTGGATTTACAAGTAGTTTCGCTTTATCTGTACAAACCGAAATATGCTATGCAAGCATAATTCTTCCCTTTGTCCTAAAGGTGTTAGACAACATGCTATTTTGTAATTCACTCGGTAGGTGGCACCGCTTTTTGCGAAATGCAGTCGTTACGTTTGATGTATAACGTTAGATATTCTTTGCGACTTTGGCGCTAGGACATTCTGTATTTGATGAAAAGATGACTTCGCGCCACTACTACGAGATCATCAGTAATAGCAAAGTCGTGTGATACTACACTTTCGAAATTTCGGTGTTTTGTTCTTGGGTTAGGCGGGTCAACAGAAAATAACTTTGTAATTTTGTTATAATTAAGACCCAATTTGAGCGGTCCAGTAGCCTACAAATTATTTTAAATAATGATGGGGGGAAAAAGGAAAGAGCATTCTAAGTCAGTTATGTACGTTTAATTAAGGTGTTAGAAAAATTGAAAAGGTTGTTATTTATGGCTGGATCTATTTTCAATTTCCGGCTGCTTCGAGCATTTGATTGTTAATAAAGCTATTATAGGAGATATTATTGAATAATTTATATCAAACTGATAAATGCCTAGTATTTCTCATTCTTGGCTCAAAATATTTTAAACCCTGTAGGGGGAAACCTAATAAGTACGGAGCAATTTGCGCCGTAGTTTTCAACTAATTCATTCTCATGAATATTTAGCCCGAAGCCACAAGAGAAGTGGCTGGGCATTTTGCTAGAAATGTAAATGGGCTACTGTGTATATGCACACATAATGTTCTGTGCTTCGAAACTCAACGTTGGACTGATGTAGAAAGATACGATATAGGACTAAACATCAGACGGTTCAGGGCAGTTTTCGTCTGCGTTTGATGTGTCATAAGGAAAGACAGAAATGTAGCCCGTGTATTTCTTCCACTAATATTTTATGATGTTATATTTGTAAGTAAATAAATGCCCTATTGTGACAAAATGTCTTTTATAATAAAATATGTCTTGTAACGAAATGACTTTTGTCGGAAAATATATGTCTTGCTCTAACAAAATATATTTCGTTTTTACAAAACATAAAAGAACAGAAGGCGTCACGTCTCTCTTATTCAGACTACATCGTAACTGCTGTACCTGGCGAAACGATAAACGTAGCCTACTTATGAGAATTTTTTTTGCGGGAATTTTCTACAGAGTAGACGTTATTTACACATTCCTTTGAAAACATATAATATTGTAAAAATAAGAAATATATACACACGAGTTTAAACATGTGCTAAGTAATATAACATAAATTTCATTTGTGAAAAATCAACAGAAGTTTAGTTCTCCTAATTAAGTAATTGTCAATTGATTCGTTTGTCTGTCTTCCTTATGTGGACTGAAGCTTGTGAAGACACGTAGACATAGTAAGTTCTCTTTAGAATTATTTCGTTTTGGTAGCCAAATGTATAAAATTGCAAATAAGATATATGTTGACGGCATGTGATTACTTTATAGAGTTAACATATTCAAGTAAAAGGTAAAGTGATCCCGTTACAGGCCTGGTGTGGCCCAGAGGGTGGGTAGAGGTATAGCTCTACTCTTCCATGACCGCGGCACTAGAAGGGGGTGAGTGATCAGCAGCACGCCCCACCCGCACTTAACCCCAAGGAAAGATTTAGTACCAATTTTACAGGAGGATGGGTGGGCCCCAGGGCCGGTCTGGACGGTCGTAAAATCTCGTCCCCACCGGAATTCGATCCCGGACCGTCCAGCCCGTAGTCAATCGCTATAGGACTGAGCTACCCGGCCCACAACGTGTTCAAGTAACGCAACTTACTTATAAAGTGAAGTGCTTATTACCGGAGGTTAACCACTTTATAATATAAGGATCTTATTTTGTCTTGTGTATTGTTTGAGGTAATTTACACATTGTCTGAAATTCGGAGCCGAAAATTTACACACCAATGAATGAGTCGTACTAAAATGCGTAAAGTCCTTGCAGCTGTAAGAACCGGTACAATGGGCTGCAAAGAACAAGTTAGTGTATCGGAGCGTTTTGTCAGATTGCTTGTCAATAGGCCAAAAGAAGAAGGCAGAACATCCGTTCATTAAAGGTGTTGAATTTGCTGAAGACGACTGGTATTTGACGTTTAGGTGACAGTGAATCGTGATAAATTCCTATAATAAAATGACTAGACGAATTAATTTCTCAAATTTATTTTTGAAATAAAACTCCACCAGCATATACCTTATGTTTCGGACAATTCCCCTGTCCATCATCAGGAGTTTTTCACTGTACACACAGCAATGGTGTATGTCATACAGGGTTGCTGACAGCTTGCGAGCAGGATCAGGACGTCATGATCCTGCTCGCAAGCTGTCAGCAAGCCTGTATGACATATACCATTGTTGTGTGTACAGTGAAAAACTCCTGATGATGGACAGAGGAATTGTCCGAAACATGTGGAGTTAAATTCCAAAAATAAATTTGATAAATTAATGCATCTAATTGGTTTTATTTTATGAGCGACTGCTATTATTGTTCCAAATCACGCTAACCCAAATTATGTTCGCGAAACCCTAAAATAAATATCTGCTGCAAAAGCTCAGGTCTTCAATAAAACAAATTCTTTGTATTGCTAAAGATTGCCACAGATGAAAATAAATTCCAGTCACTTAAGGCATTTATTGTGATTTAAAGTGGGAAAATAACTCTTCATATAACCAAATAAAATTGTTGCTGAATGAGGGAGTATCAAATAGGGAATATTATGTAACCGAACGTGGTTTTCTGTCAGATGTAGCCTGTAGCATATCTACAGGTAAAAATGTTACCCCACTGATGGTTATTTCCCGAGGTAAATAATGAAAGCTACAGTGATATGTGATTCACCAAAAAGAACAATGCTATCATGTAATCAAAAAGGATGGACATAACTAGAAACTTCAGAACCTAGTATGAGTTTCTGTCCCATATCAAGCCAATGTATGGTGATCTTATTCTAATAATGGATGGCCACATAACACAAATTAAAAATCTGGACGCAATTGTCTTTAAGAGTTAGGATTACAGTTGACTGCATCCATAAGCCAAAGTCTTTGCTTCCCTCTTTTATGCTTACAGTCGTCACATTTTGTGCGTCTACTGATGGGAGCGTCGCGCTTGAACCCTCCGGCTAGAAATTCGAATTACAAGCCAGCAGGGTATATGGAAAGGCACTTTTAAGAACAGCCGCCACATTATTTGAAGTTTTACCTTTCAGAACTCTTTATTACAAGAAGCACAGTTCGCTTCTTTTAAGCTCCTGCCAAACCACACAACCCAATATCTGTCGTTCGGGGTGGGAGTTTAGAAATGAGAGCAGAGTGGACGTTAACATTCTTTGAAAATGACGTATGCCCAGTGACATTTGAAAATGACGTATGCCCAGTGACATTTGAGACACCTGCCTAATCTAATAAACGCAGAAGCACGTGGGAAACTGATAGGAATAGGCGCGTCACTCTTGCGTATGAAACGAATAGGGCTGTGAAGTACATTTGCAACAAGGTCGAATTTCTTAGACTGAACTGTGGCGAAGGTCTGATAATTCGCCTTGTCTGTTTAGTTTCTCTTTTTATTCTGATTCATCCCGTTGTATTATATCATATCGAATACGAATGAAGTACTACAGCCAAACACAACACTTTGATATTTGGTGTCCAGTACGACATAGTTCGGTTCAACGAACCATCATCACGCGTTACTATACAAAAATTCGTTGCACCGCAACATTGAGCATTGGTTGGCAAATGTTAGGGTGTTGCGTCTGGCTGAAATTCTTCATTCGTGTTCACTACGCTGTGTTTAGAATAAGCTCATCAGTGCTGCGCCGGCAACTATCCTGGTTTCCTTGAATTAAGAAACAGTCACACCATTCACTGTCAGAAATAATTATAAATTTTGACACTGATTGTAAGAATAGGCTTGAAACCAACGCTGAGTTTCCCTAGCTTGGTGTTGTGGCATAGATTGTCTTTTTCTGAACAGTTTTTATCAGTGAATTTCCCATGTCTTGTTAGAAATAATGTTTTCAAACAAGTTTCTTTTCATATTCTGTAGGGTACATCTGGCCAGATACCATGGGGTAAAGTGGCTGCGAGCACGAAGTTCGAACAATCTAGTTTTCAAAACCATAGTAAGAGGGAAAATTTGAAATATTATGAATAAAAACACTCTAATTTCAATCTTAATGTTACTTATGTCCGTGTGTTAATGAAGAATTGACGTAATAAAACCAACGAGTGCACTAATATTTAAATTATATTTATGCTTCATTGGTGTTCAGTAACTCCCTCTAGAAGATCAATATAGATCGAAACTTGTAAGAGTTATGACAAATTGTATCTAAAAATATAATTTTAACATTAGAGTATTTATTCTTTTTATTTTATAAAGTATGATTTCACGTTAACAAAATTTGAGTTATCGTGTAACAATAACACATCAATAGCGTACATTTTTCTTCAAGGAAGCCATTGTGCCCTGGTTCCCCTTAAGCGTAGCGTGACATGTCTAGTACGTTTGCATTGTTGTTACCTGCATATTTTCAATTCTTGGTACTTAGCTTTCGACGGTGTCTTATGTAACTGACGTGCATGTGACTATGTCAAGCAAAATGTTGATAAATTTGAGTATCTTTGATGTGAATTTTATTTCCCTTTGCTCGGTGTCCGTTTCGTAGCGGCGGTGCTGCAAATCTGGTGCACGACCTTACTGTTAAATTAAATCTTCTGCGACATAACACCATGCCAAATCTTAGATAGTTACCGATGTTTCGGGGTCATCACACTTATTCGAAAAGTCGCTAGACATTTGCCATTCCCCACCGTGTCACGTAGCAGAATACACATTCTCAAATTTCTCACCTATCTGTAAAACTTCCAAGTATTATTTTAGCAGATAACTGTGCTAGGAGAATGAAAGAAATGTATATTCAGTGCAGTCTAAACCGTATAAAAACGCTCTTTTTTCGTATAAAGATGTGTCGGCCTACGTAATACTTTATTTTTACGAGATGGATGAATGTTATACCTCCGTAAGCTATACATTGTAGTTGCACCCAACAGTGTTTGTAGGTCTTCAGACGAAGTGTCAGTTATGTTAATCCGATCTTAACCAAATTTTGTATTATTCCTTAATTTGTTGTAAAGATTCCAACATAAAATTTCTTAAAAGTCTCTACAGTGATTCGCGGCGTCATAACCCAGAAGAGCGCAGTTCTCAGATACTTTGCGATGGAAGCCTGAAATCGCGCATAATAACGCATTGTATGTCTGCAGATTGAAGGATGGATGGGCAGTTGCATTCCACAGAGATGCGAACGCAATTAAAATATAACCTCTTAATAGGTACAGTGGCAGATCGATTATGTAACTTTGGGTTCCACAAAATCAAGGAATTTCTGAAATATGTGAATAACTACGAACTTTGCAAATGAAAGCTATTGCTTTGTTGTGATTCACCAAACAAGAGAACAAGAAATGTGATGACGAGAGCGGCATCGTATATTAAAGAGAGATTCATTGTTCGGTACAGACAACTTATTAAAATTCATGGTTTCATTCAAAGGGTGCAGCTAATTGAAACCCACTTGCTTTGTTCTTATGTTTCGGCGTACACACAGAGCAACAGCAAGCTTCACCGCTCCAATGAACATGCTTTCCTTTTGCATGGCTTCACCTCCACAGTAATTAGATCAATCGTTTCTTCAGTGTAGAATTTCGACACTTTAACATTGTAAATTTCATTTCTCTCCATCGTGGCTCGGGTTGGAGCTGAGCCCCTTTCTTGATTGTAAAGAGGAAGCCACCGAGGTTTTGCCGTTTGCTACTTACTCTACTTTTTTTTCCACTGAGGGGGACACCAGACGCTATTTCTTGTTCTAGGGGGTCTTTAATCTCTCACTTTCTTTTATATTTTTAGTTATCTCCGGTTTTCTCTTCCATTTCTCTTTCTTGCCTCTTTTTTTTTTTAAATTCGTTTTACACTTCAAAGACCCGGCGTCTAGCCTCAGATTACAAGCGCAGGTCTCATCTGGTGCATTGACCGGAACTAAGCCGTGAAAGAGGTCTTCACACAGGAACAACAGCAGCGCCATCAGGATTAAGGACGGACAAAATACGAGCTTTCGAGGATTCGATCCCTCTGTAGAGGGCGGACCGAAGAGCACAGAACTTCAATTTGTTGTGCCTGAGCACAAAGAACACTTCGATACCACGCATTCAACTAAATGTTTGCTTGTAACTTGTGCAGAATATTGAAATGGAAGGATTTAAGCACTGTTCTACAAAGATGCGAGAAAGAGAACTGTGTGTGTGTGTGTGTGTGTGTGTGTGTGTGTTTGTCTGTCTGTCCGTTTATAATTCTATGGTACGGAAGGTTGTACAATTCATTCTTGCAACAGTCATTCTCAGTTGCTTGTGATTTTTCTGAGCTTACGTACACTGATATTATGGGGTATTTTGTGGTTTTAGGAGTTTTCCTAAGTTGTTTTTGGTCATGTAGGCCACTTTTACATTTGTATTTTTGAACAGCTTCGTGACCTGTCTCGCCTCGTTCCCGAAATATATGTACTTGGCCCATATTTTTTGTCGGTTGTCCTTTTCTCGTTTTCATTTGTAAAGAGACAAGCCTGGCAGCCATTGCCTACTAATTAACTCTGGAATGCATACCTGCATTTTACCTCTAGTACTGCACGTGCAGGAAGATACAAAACCCATTATATATATATATATATATATATATATATATGTATATATATGGACAATGCAATGTGTGCAGAAAGATACAAAAACCATTTTTAAATAAATATCCATATATATATATTTATTTATTTATTTATTTAAAATGGTTTTTGCAAACGTAAAAGGAAAGAAGTTTACTCAGTGAAGATATACATCTTCATATCTTCAATGAGTAAACTTCTTTCCTTTTACGTTCATTATGTTTCTATTTTTCGAGCAGAATAGAAAGTCAACACAAAACGTGAAACAAGAGAATTATTCAATCTTATAAGTTCGCATACAGGGTACAGAGTTAAGGAATTTGAGGTCAGCACATATTCTGAACGACTGGACAAAAGTCAACCAATCGGCTTTTCCAGAACAATCACTACTACGACTGAGACAGAACCCCCTCCCCCATTGAAAATTGTAAAGGAGATAATACAACTACTTAAATTTTATTTGTTGAGCAGTACTAACACTATTACTGCTTAAGTAGCTTGCTGTGGAAAGCAAAGATTTTCTTATCGTTGAAATACGAACGCGGATAAATGTCAAACCTGTACCCATGTCAAGATCTTGCACTAATCTGAGATAACCCAGAAGAATCAGTGCATGGATTGTTGGTCTTTGGTTCACATGTACTGTAGCAACCTGTATGATTCCAGAGCTAAATATTTTGGCTGTTTTGCTAAGAAATATTCATACACATTCCTCATGACATGCCCTGTAACACGTAAGCTAAACGGGGCTTCTGTACATAAATTGTTTGTTCAGTTTGTAACCAAATATTTTAAACATTCTTGAGGTGAATAAGTTGCAGTATACATGTTAGGGTTCGTGTCATGTCTAATTGTTCACTCTGTATTATAAGTAAGTTTTTTTTTGCAGTTTATTGTGTCCGTTGTGTCTGTGTTGCGCAGTTTCTGCGATCCGATGCACTTTCTGCGGTAGCATTAACAATTTCTTAGTATTTGCTAGGAAATTCCGTTTTGGGCTGCCAGCCAGTAACTAACAGTTCCTGTAACATAAGTGCTGCATTGTGAGCTTCTGAACAGGTTTCATGTATCAGCTTTCCCGATAGCGCAACCATAAGCCTAATCGAACAATCTCTCTGTTGTTGGTGCTTCGCATGTTTGTTAGGGTTTTACTGTGGCGATATTAAAATCTAAATTTCAGTAAGACTGTCTACTGTAGATGAAATAATGAAAAAATTAACAATTTTACAACTGGCAGTATTAATACGTTATTTGTTTGCTCTTGGTTCCTTTAACCCTTTAAATGCCGAATTAAATACCATCTACCATATGCTGGCATAATTAGGAGCTCACCATATTCTCCACTTTAGCAGGATAAGGGTTAATAACGCTCTTACTAACTCTGATTAAATAGTGTCGGATGATAGAGGAAGTCATACTGGAATACATGTGGATGGAACCAATTTTAACATGATCGGAGGAATATTGCTAGTCCTTTCGTGAGGAAACCGAGAAAACCCCGAAATTTTGTAGCCAATATAAGCGTTGGAAGTAGATTATGTTCCATATGTGGCTAATACGTATCGTAAACACGACTGCGCCACGTCTGACGAAATAGTAACCTTTGCATGCTGATGGACCTACACTGTAACGTGAGGAGCGTGTTCGTGTGCAGGATTTCAGCCTCAAATTCTGAGAGTGACAGGTCTTGGTCAAAAGGTTCGCTTGATTTTGTTATTGCGTATTTCTCAGAGCGTGATGGGACTTAACCCACTAGCTAACACTCTTCAAGGTTGAAAAGGCAAAATTTAAAGAAGCCTTAAGGAAATACCTAAATACACCCACCGTTTACTGTGTAGATGAATTTTTTTATGTGTCAAGGCGATTTATAATACTGTTTTGTAGAACGTGTGCGGTATATAACACTGTAGAACTTGTGTATATTTGTGCACTGATGACTTGTTCCACAACCTACTGTTTTTGTGACTCAATTATGGATCCATCGAATGTAGTGTGTATGTATATATACGTATATATGTATGTATATATGTGTGTGTGTGTGTGTGTATATATATGTATGTATGAAACGCTTCCAGAGCTTCGCTGTAATTTGCTTACTGGTCAATTTGAGATGGTAGTTGAGGAGCCCGTGGTTGACTGGCACTGTAAGTTGAAGAGACCTGTGAGAGGAATTCATTCCCAATCCCGTGTGTAATAAGACTTTGCCGTCACGTGCACTTGAACTGGTCATTGAGGACCTCCGAATCGTCACAGGAATTGGCCCACAGGTCCACACGGAATCACAGTTGAGTTGCGTTATTTGAAGTGACTCTTTCTTATGTAGGGAAATTAAACTTTGTTTGAGGAAAATGAATTTGTTTGTAAAATTCAAGGTGCAGTTCAGTCCGTTAGACTCGTATTATACACCCTGTTGGAGAACCAGCCTAGTCATATATCTGCCTTGACACTTTTTATTAAACTCTGTGCATTGCGTTTCGAAATGGGAAAGATCCGCGCTTTCGAACAGCACATGGATTTCTGTGCCAGTCTCTGTATGATACTTTTTAGGGTTTTGAACACGTGGGTCTAATTTTCGGAAATGAAAAAAACTGGCATCTTTCCACGGATTGTTTTACCGAGAGATGTATTCTCTGTATTTACTTTTTTTGTGATTCGCGGTTTAGGAGAAATGAGTGGGGGGGGGGGACCGACGTCTGCTCTGCAGTTCCATGCCGCTAGAGGGGTGCAGCTAGCAGAATGTGGAGCATGTCTGCATGGTAATGGCGAACTGCACTGGAGACATGTCGTTTAAATTTAATGAAGAAGAGTAAGCAGATTCGCGCTTGTTCGTGGATTTTGTAACAGATATGCCTTTGCTGCTGTTGTAGAATATTGTAGACGATTCCACAAACTAAACATTCCCTGTCGTTATGTATTTTGTACTGTCCGTAGACAATTGCCAAATAAGAAATCAGGCGCGTTATCTAGTATATGTTGGCACCCGAACGTACTGCAAGGCGAAACTTGTTTAACCTTTTGGCGCCGGAATTATTTTTTTAATTTTAGCACACCCTGTATATAAAATGTGAATAATACAGGAACCAAATACGTTAGAATTATGAAACAAACTGCATTTTGAAGATAAAAAA
>Ga0131853_10017495_pt1 | contig 13049 bp, 9 predicted proteins | sample TergutLab28metaG_FD_92764 | JGI IMG/M metagenome (GOLD analysis project Ga0131853, IMG submission 92764) | Labiotermes labralis P1 segment gut microbial communities from Petit-Saut dam, French Guiana - Lab288 P1 (version 2) (version 2) | ecosystem: Host-associated > Arthropoda: Insects >...
GATATATAGAACTATAATTTTGCCTGTTGTTTTGTATGGGTGTGAAACTTGGTCGTTGACATTGTGGGAGGAAAGGAAGCTGAGGGTGTTTGAGAACATGGTGTTGAGGAGAATATTTGGACCTAGGAGGGACGAGGTAATGGTGGAATGGAGGAGATTGCATAACAAGGAGCTAAATGATTTGTACTTCTCACCCAATATTGTGCGGGTGATAAAATTGAGAAGAATGAGATGGGCTGGGCATGTGGCGCCTATAGGTGAGGAGAGGGGGGTATATGGGGTCTTGGTGGGGAAACCAGAGGGAAGGAAACCACTGGGGAGACCTAGGCGTAGATGGGTGGATAATATTAGGTTGGATCTCCAGGAGGTGGGATGTGGGTATATGGACTGGATTGGGCTGGCCCAGGATAGAGACAGGTGTTGGACGCTTGTGAGTGCGGTAATGAACCTTCGGGTTCCGGGAAATGCAGGGAATTTCTTGACTAGCTGCAAACCAGTTAGCTTATGAAGAAGGACTGCACCATGGAGTAAGTAAGTATATATGAAAATTGGGTGACTGTGGTAGTGCAGTGGTTAAGGTGCTGTTCTACAAATCGGAAGGTCGCTGGTTCGATCCCAGCTGGTGTCATTGGAATTTTTCATTGACATAAAACCCTTCCATTCGCACTATGGCCCTGGGGTCGACTCAGCCTCTAACAGAAATGAGTACCAGGAATATTTCCTGGGCGTAAAGGCGGCCGGTGCGTAAGGCTGACAACCTTACCACCGTCCTGTGTCGTTGTCATTTAATCTGGGAACCTTAACTTCCTGGAACCCTCTGGGCCACTCCAGGCCTGCAATGGGACTGATTTACCTTTATGTATGAAAATTAGCAGGCCATGGCATAGAAGAACATTTTTGGCTACAGTGTTCATTACTTTGATAAATAATTCATTTTTCATATTAACAAGAGTGAAGACATACACACCCTCTGTCTCTCTCTCCTCGTCCCTCTGTCTGTCTCGGTCACCCTGTCACCCACTTACATTTCTGCTCCTTGTATAACCTTTAGCCATGACCCATCCTGCTATAGGATACAAGTACTGCAACCACACAGTGTCCATACTTTATGTAGGTCTGTTTAGTCAACAAGTATACTTACTGAATTTTTTGAGATATGGTGTGCAATTTCTGTCCCCCCCCCCCCACAAAATGCCATGTATTTCGTGATGTGATCTTTTTGGTTAATAAAATCTTCACATTTTATGTAAGGGGGCACTAAAATTAAATTGTCAAGCTCCGGGCCCAAAAGGGTTGAACTTCAATACAGATTGGCAGGATGCGAACCATACAAGAGAAAGTGTGTAGCTGGGTGGAAGATAAAAAAAAAATTATTTCTGTGTGTGAGCTGCTCTGTAGTTATTGACGTGTTTTGGGTGAGCACGTAGCCTCATCGTTTGGGGGCTGGCAGTTGAAGAGGAGTGGTTGCTGTGTCACCTAGACCCTGTAGATGGAGACACTGTGCTCCCAAAGTGTCAGGAACAGCTTACCAGTAAACATTTATATCTCAGAAGACTTGGATTTCCATCATTACACCTGTGAGAACCTCTCAGACATCACTTTGTTTCGGCTGTCATTACAAGAGCTTCTGAAATGCGTGATATTTGTTTTTGCCATGCCAGTGACTGGGATGTGACACCATGTACTCTGGTAGGTAACTGACGGTATTTTGGAGGGACCTGGCTGCCTCCTCCTTCTCCTCCTCCTCCTCCTCTTCCTCCCTCTTTCTTTGACCCTTATGTTGAGACAGCAGACTCCTCCAAAACATGAATAGTTACATGTCAGACAGTATGGTATCTGTATGCTTTCTTCTGGGTAATTCCCCGGCATCTGAATTTTATATGCCAACGTTTTGGAAGACTGTCTGTTCCATCTTCGTAGGCAGGTAGGTATGAAGTGTGACTGGATTGAGAAAAGTTGGAGTATTTATACAGGAAAAGGTTTGGCTCGTATAAATAATTCCTGTATAAATACTCCAACTTTTCTCAATCCAATCATTCTTCATACTACCTGCCTTTGAAGACGAAATACAGTGTTCCGAAACGTCGGCATATAAAATTCAGATGCCAGGGAATTACCCAGAAGAAAGCATACAACATTCAGAACATGGCGAAAGTTTGAAATCAAAGGTATAGTATCCCTTCTCAGCAGACAGTGATCTTCTGCAGGCAGCTTGGGTTTTTGTTGTTGTAGTTGTGTACGTAACAACAAAACCACAAAAAACTCACATTGTGCTTTTGTTCAGTCACCATATAAATACAAATACTGAGAGTGTACTGATAAAATTGAAAATCTAAAAATGTAGAGTAATAATTCATTTTTCAAGAAGTGTGGTAGTATTGATGTAGACTGTCTTTCTCAGTGCTTTGCTGAATTTAATTTTCCATGAACTGTGTTGTACATAAGAAAGTAATGATTACTACGTATAGCGTATGTGTTAACCCAAATCATTACTGTGTCTTCAACTTCAGTTCTCACCACCACCACCACCACTCAGCTTTCATGGAGTTGGGCCACTTGTTGACCTGTTCTGGTCTCACACATCCAGCAGTCTCTTTGTTGGTCTCCCCTGGTTCCTTATGCCTTTTGGTCTGTACTTTTTTTATTATCCACGGTAATCTGTTACAAGGCATCACTGGTTTTAAGCAATAAATACAACGAACATTCATAAACTAGTATGATTGCCACATTATACTTGGTCTGTGGCACAGCAAACTTTGATAGAGTTACAAAACTCAGGATGCCATTTTTCAATTTCAGCTTATAGTGCCTTCATTCATAGTAAACAATTCAAGTGGTCTTGGTTGCATTATGAAGTAGTGTTAGTCTGCTGAGATCTGAAACAAAGAGCCCCCAAATGGTGTGGTTTGTACATGTAAAGTGAAAAATTGTTTATTGTATAAAGATTAAATAATTTGTATATGAATAAAGTATCAAACTGTGTCGTCATTGTTTGCTGTGTTTTTCACTTACTGTGCAATATGGCCATGAAAAGTTGGTTTCTGTCACCACAGCATAGTGTATTCTGAGTTGTGGATGGAGGAAATGACCTTCAAATATTGAAGGTACCTGCGAGTATATAGAATAAGTCATGATGGACAGTTGACACAGGGTGGTCCTCCAGGTTGGTGGTTGGATGAGGGGGGCCAACAGTGAATCCCTTGCTGTAAAAACTTAAGAAGTTATAAATTGTTAAAAAAGACATCAACTTGAGATATCCTTTGGAACAATACAAATAACTGAAAAGGGGACATTAAATTTGACACACGGAATGCAAAGAACCTGTATAGGTCAGGGCCACATAGGACATGGCCAGGTAATTAGCGGTTAATGGATCGTATATATAGTTGGAGTACAGGTTAGATGGGATAAGGGAGGCACTGAAGGATGTGAACATCATCAGTTGGGGACAGGATTTTCTGTGTACATCAGAGAATCATGTCAGAAGTTCAAGGAATACAATTTGTTAGTGGTAGGATATGATATGTAGTGCTGAGAGGTCACTGGTGTGATATTCTTGTTCTGACCATACATGGCCCAGCTGAGGAAATAAATGACTCAGGCCAGTTTGTATGAAGCATGAGAGCAGGTGTTCTGTCAGGTCCCTGGTTAGAGTATGATAAGACACCAGATCATCACTCTTGGCCATTATATTGAGTATATAATGGTGATAGTTGATTATAGTACCTAGAATTTTCTTAGCATTTTATTAGTTGAAAAAATTACATATTTAGCAACAAGTGCAAAATTGTGACATCACTTTATTGCTTAGTAGTGCTCACTGAATTTTAGTAACCCTCTTTCTATAATCATAAGTAGAGTAACATTAAACCTTGCACTTCAGTATTACCTTACTTTACTTTATATTGTTTAGTTATTATTATTATTATTCTCAATTTACTTCCGTTACCTACCTTACTTTCAATCCGACTCCTACGTTGATTTTATTCTGTGAAACCACACATATTTGTATAGTATTGTACATTGTATATGTATATAGATAAGTATATATGTATATATAATTCCACAGCACACATAATATGATGCCATAGACCTAACTATTATCTTAGTCATAACATATAATAGCAGAGTCCCCACAAGTCCCCACACCTCCCAACCTCTATGACATATACAAGATCTCGTGCCCACCTCACCCCCCCCTACCTGCCCCATGTATACAGCCCATGTAAGTTTTGTATAACTGCCAAATAAGTATTTCATGTACAACCTGAAGATGGCCATTGTCAAGTGCCGAAACATGTGGTTGTACCTTATTTAGTAAATACTAGATATACCTCTCCCGTCATATAAAGTTGTGTTAGACAAGTACATATGCTCCACTCTAGTTAGTTCCTTCTACAATTTTGGAATACAGCCTGAAGGTATGTCAGTATTCAGAAGCCAAAATATGTTGTTGTAGTGTTGATGGTTCAGCATTCTGTAATAAACAAGTGCATTGATGGTCATTGATATGTACTAGATTACATAAACACACAATGGTTTATTGGTTTTGTAATGTGACCAGTTTTGTCCTTAAGTGAGCAATCAGTCATAAATGAAATTTGTGCTGGGGTGCCAACTGTGTCAGTTGAATCCTGTTTTGGTGTGAGAACTGAAAGTACAAAAAATAATTTTGTTGTTAACAATTAAAAATTGACATTTTTTAGGTTTTTGCAGGTTTTCCCACCTGCACAACTCACTAAACATCAAGCCCATCCCTGTTCTCATCCACCGCTTTACTGACAAATATTTTGCTTATTGTCCCTCACACCGCAACCCCCCCCAGTCCAATAAATAGCGAATTATACTCTAGCCGACCTGACTAACGTGTACAAAAAATATAAACATAAACATACAAAGCATATACTGCTTTAATTAGCTTACTGGAAGTCACTGTGTTTTTTTGTTCACAATTTTTTACTGCCGCTATTTGCACCTATATTTATATGTATATTCCTCAGTTCCACTTGTACCATAGTGTTAATATTTATTCAAACTGGTTACTGGAACAATTTTGTAATTTATCCTTGTACGCACTGTATATACTGTCTGTGCAATTAAATAAATAGGTGATATCAGATGTAAGTGACATTTCAGAGACTGCTCGCATTGTATTCACATAAACTCTGAAGGCTCTTTTGAACATTGGTAATTATACACGTGACTCCTCAATGTGTTACTAGGTCAGGATATTGCTGTTCATGGCCATGTCCAAGCCAGCTCTGTGCCCCACCCAACTTCCCATCAAATAGGTTACCTTTCTCTCGTGGTAAAGGCATGAAGGGATCAAGCTGACCGCTTGTCTCCCTCCATATACTGCTAATGTTGATAAAGCTTGGAGCTGCACCAACTTTCTTTTGTACTTGAAGGGGATGCGTTCACGCTGACTTAAGGGTATCTCTACTTTTACTGCTGTTTTGTAGCACTTAGTGGATAGTCCTCAGCCATTACAGTGTATGAAATGGAACATTTTGTATTGTTTTCTGTGTGAAATTGGACTGATCAGTAAAGTGAATCCTGACATGTTTTTTTCTCTTGCTGCTTGATCGTTGTCCATTTCTCTTTGTTACTATTTACCATGCTCTTCCTCCATATTATTGCTCTGGTCATTCCATCTTGAATTTTTCTTTGCTGCTACTTTTGTTCCTTAATGTGTCGAGTGTACACCCCAAGATTATTTCTTTTCTCTAACCAGATCTGTCTGTTTTTGTCATTTTCTTTTCTTAGAGCAAGTGTGCTTTTAAGCCTAATTTTAAATCAGCATTGCTACACCGAGTTCAGGTCTGTTTGTTACTAGGTATGAATGATTGTAGACTGCTGTTGTCTGCGTTGAAGCTCCACACAGTCTGACAGAAATATGCTATTTTTTCAGCTGCTAGCAACCCCGATGATGGAAGCAGCATGATCATAAGAAACATCAGTATGCTTTGACTAGACTACATAGCAGTCTTCAGAATCACTACTGTCATAATGGCAAATGTCACAGGAATATTTGTGATTGTAAGCAGCAATAATTTTGCATCATATTTCTTCTGCATGTGTTGTTTTCTTATTTCAAGTCCGAGAGAGTGAAGCAGCTGTTAAACCAAGGACGTTTTAGGCCTTTACTCTTCAATGATCCGCTAGCTGCATTGCAGAGAGACAGCTTTGCAGCTGCTGAAGCACGAGTTGATGAGGCAGAAATACGTTCAATAGCAAATCAACAAATGGCAACATTAGAGAATTTGGTAATACAACAAAGAAGATCACAAATGCGTCTTGCCAGAATTCTACGCGATGCAGAGGAACGACATCGTAAGGTAGGATTTTCTGTGTAATTCATATCGTTCTGCGTTAATGCCTTTGATAATAGTGTGCAACGGAAAGTTTTGTATCAGGAGATCCTCAACTCAAATAACAGGTTCAAGATGGCTGTTTGGAATTTTGGCAGGATGGCAGTGCTTCCAGGTAGCTGATGAGCTGGTAACTTTCATTAGGCCATTACTGCTTTTTGCCCTTTCCAGTTTGTAATTACCTTGTCATTTGACATTGTACTGACACTGTATTAAATTGAACTTACTTTGCAGCCAGTATTGTGACCCATATATGGAAGGAGAAAGATAAAGACAACTTAAATTTTGACAGACAATTTTATACAAGTTTCAGTTGTGACTGATTGACTGTTATGCTTATTGGACCTTGCATCATTTTGATAGTTGAATAAAGAGAGACCAACTTGATGTCACTTGCTTTATTATTTCATTATTTAGTGCTCAACATGTTTGGAATGTTAATACATCCATCCTCACGAGCTTGCGACTTATTTGTTGAATTATTTCATGGGTTGTATTGCTCTGGTACGATGTGTGCTGGTGTTACGGTGTGGTTCGGCTGGGGTGGTGTGGTATCCTTATGCAGGTTGAACCACTAGTGCATACAGATACCACACCACCCCAGCTGAACCACACCGTAACACCTACACACATCGTACCAGAGCAATACAACCCATGAAATAACTCAACAAATAAGTCGCAAGCTCCTGAGGATGGATGTATTAACATCCGAAACATGTTGAGCATTAAATAATGATACAATAAAGCAAGTGACTTCAAGTTGGTCTCTCTTTATTCAACTGATTGATTGTCTTTTTCTTTCCATATCGGTGTTTCATTCACAGATGTTCACACCACAGCTCAATATTGTGACTCTCCTGTTACAATGATGAATGTTGTTGTGGCTGCTGTCAACATGACCCCTTGATGGAAGCCTGCAGTCTTGTACCTTAAACATCTTTTTTTTCCCCCTCAAGCAGACATGGAAGTGCACGTAATTCAGAGTATAAAATTAACAGAGTAGAGCAAGTTAGTGTTATTTATTGATCCATTGATAGTTGAGATGGGCTCACATGTTTTGGGAAATTTGATGAAAATTAGTAACGTACGATACATATAGTTACTGTAAGCGGTGCGGTGATTCTGTATTGAATGTAATATCTGGTGTGTTGTATTTGACAGCTTCCTTTGTCTTTATTGCTGGTAGTAGGATTAGCATTCATACTATACAACTTTCAGTACTTATACAGCTTACTTTGTTTAGAGTCATTGTGGTTTCTGCGCTACAGACAGAATGACTATGCAGTCATGTTTACATATTTTTGAGAAATGAGAATGGTTGGGTAGGTTGTAGCAAACTTCCCAGTATTTAATTTCTTATGTGGCTACAGTGAAATTTATTTTCTGGTTACTTAAGCCATTAATGTATTACATATGTTCATATTAGGTGCCATGCGTTGTATATGTGATCGCAAAGACAATGAATGAATGAATGAATGGCTTTCCAGTTATGGCCATACGTAAGAATGAAGGATTTCTTGAGTTTTTATTCCTGCATGTATGCAGTAAATCAAATGAGAAGTTAGAAACAGTTAACCGAATTTGGACTCCTTTGTCTGGGCTCAGAGGCCAAGACCAAACATTGAATTCTGGGGTGACATTGGAACATCATTTCTCCATTCATGTACTTCACAATCACTATTCTTGATTTTAAGCTTTCGCCATGTTCTGTATGTAATATGTTTTCTTTTGGGTAATTCTCCGGCGTCTGAGTTCTAATAGCCAACATTTCGGAACCCTCTGTGGATGAAGTATACTTCATTCACCTGCCTATGAACTAGGAAATGGTATGTAGTCAAACACAACTTAATCACTGAGGTGTATTTAGTGACTATGTGATGGAAACAATTACATGTTTCAGCCTGTATTGGTGATCATCAGATTGTCTAGGGAACTTAAGGGCTAGCTTTATGCATGCGCGCGCACGTGGTGTAGAGAACTCTACATACACATGGCTTGACAAACCGAATGAAAACAGGGGTCAGATAAAACGCTATGGAACAGATACAGATAGTAATACAAAATACATGAATATAAACCAGACAGTAACGCTATTTGTGGGGGGGGTGTTTGTTCTCGGCAGGTATGACGTAGTCTTGCAGAGGCTTGTTCTCTGACCTTCTCCTTGAAAGTATTGCGGGGCGGGGTTTGGTCCGAGCGGCTTGGTAGCAGCCTATGAAGATGGAACTGATAGAGGGTTCCAAAACATCGGCTATTAGAACTCAGACGCCGGGGAATTACCCAAAAGAAAACATATTCACAAGCACTAGTTTTCTGGCATGGAGTTTTGCAAAACATTCTTTCCCTTTGCCACATTGCCTTCACACTTGCTATTTGGGAATTGTGGAATTCAGAATATTGCCAAAAAAACTTCTGGGGGTTTTTGAACCCATCACTCTTCAGATTCTTATTTTCTGTGGACTGGTGCTTGATAATATGTGTGTGTTGAATTTCAGAAATTTATCTGCACCTAAAATGCCCAAAAAATCACACAGGAAAGAAGGAGCTTTGAACACATGGGATTGGGAGACAGATTATCACACATAAAGGGCAATTTGTTCGCTTTTGGGGAAAATGTAGCTTCATTGCCAAGATACAGGGTGCCTGGGTTTAACCCTTTCCAATACAATTTTTCTGCCAACCGCGTACTCCCCAGCTCTTATTTATTTTGGGCAAATACAATGCACAATCACCTGTTCACATCAAAACACATGGCCTGCCAAGAAACAGAATGAGTACAACCTGAGCTATCTGTTGGCTATAGTCAGTACTACACGAGGAAAAGCATCGGACAGGCTCCGACAGTGGAGCGGGTGCACAAATGTAACAAAAAACCATGTTGGACGTCACCCAACATCGGAGCAGAAGAGGAAAATCATAATATCGGATGAGGTCCGATGTAGGATTGGAAAGGGTTAAACCAGCATCTGCTAGTATGTAGAGTCCATGGGTGTAAAACATAATGTGGCTCCATTGACAGGATGGGAGAAAGAAATCTTATTATGGCCATGCTTGTGTAAACCGAGTGTACTGGTGTGGTGCCCTTGCTAAGATATGGAGAGATCTTATAACAGTTTTTAAGCATCACTCTAATGAGATATATGACCAGTAAGAGAAGTGCTGTGTGACGATACTTCACTAATAATGGTGATGTGGTGAATGTGGACATGAAAAGCATTTATTAAGAAGAGCATTTTGTTGTGGTATTTACTGTGCTAAAACTGTGTTATGTAGTAACACAAGTGATTTGTGCAGGTTGTTCAGGAGCTAGATGAAGAAAAGAGAAAGCATGAACATGACACGGCCCAAGGTGATGACATCACATACGGCTTGGAACGGGAGCGAACGCGATTGAAACAGGTGAGTTTGTTTGATTATTAAGAAATGTCAGCAAGATTGTTTTTAATCTGGCACTTGGCGGTACAATTTTAATATATTCAGTTTGGAAGTAAAGGATATTTGCAGCATGCAGTTGGGAGTGCAGGTGTATTCCTTTAATTACAGATTTTTTATTTGATACAAAGTTAACATTAATGTAGTTTTGTATAATTCTGTGTGATTATTTTTTTTAAATCCCACCATCCATGACATTTGTCTGAACCATAAATTCTGATTTATAAATGACCAAAGTGAATGCTATTTAAGTTAACGAAATTGTAAATTTTTCAATGAAAATTCAAGGCAAACTGTAGCACTAACAACAGTGCAGAATTACATGAAATTGAGCCACAAGACCATTCTTTGATTCTTGGTTGATTGACTCTTCTTGGGGATGTAGCTCGCTGTGTGTTAGTTACAGTATACATCAAGAGAAAGAATGAAATCTTATGAATTTACAGTGAAGTATGTCTGAAAATATACAAAAATGTGTTCCAATGCCACATTACATCAGAAGTTTTCTCTGTGGCTGTTCCCACTTGGCTGTTAGATTCAGGAATGGATTTGTGGCAGTGTGTGGCAACACGCTTTGAGTCTGTTGGCTCCTTTACTCTCAGCTGAACCAGGAGTGATGGGTGTCATCTTTCTCACAGATGGACATTTGCAATTTGATAGAGATTAATTTCTTGCTTGGTAAAACCCCGCAAGAATAGCTGCAATCTTTTGCATTAAGGGCTGGGTACTTGTGCCCTTGTAGGGAACTGCAGTGGCGGATGAATGCTATTGTTGACAGACAGGTGGATGAAGAAGACGTTCCCCTTAGTGCCTTGCTAATGGCTGCAACAGATGGGATACACAAAAAATGTACACGTGCTGTATTTGAGGAAAACTGTACTGTTACATCTGGTGATTGCAGCAGAAGTGGGAATGTCTGCAGCAAGTGTGTTTCACATCTCAGTCGGTGCAGAGTGGATTCCATGCATGCTGAATGGATATTAGCATACCACATGTTTGTTGTTGTCCATTGCACATTTACAGTGTTGGAAAAAAATGAGGCAGAATTGTTTTTATTTCAACCAGCTAAGTTATTATTTTAATAACTATTAATATTATTATATATTATAGTATATTTAATATTATTATTTTAGTAGGAGAGAGAATCATTTCTGCCTTGCATTTTGATAAGAAAGACTCAAGTTGTACTGAAATTGCTACACATTATATTTCTCTTCTATGACGGACTTGGGTTGTACCATGCAGTTCCGCCTGGAACCTCATTCGGTGGCACAAATTATGCTACGTTGTAGCATGACAGTGTGTGAGTTGTCCTTTGTTGAGAATGACCATGACTGCTGCGGTGTGGTGTTATTGTGTGGAGGATAGTGCTTCATGTCACTACCAGTGCGGGTTTCAGGGTTTGCTACTGCGACTGGGAATTTCTTCCACTTCTGTCACACTCACCTGACCTTCCACCTTGCAATATTTCGCCCTGTTTTCAGGAAGCTACTGTTGGGATGTGGGTTTGAATTCACAGATGCCATCAACGCTCTCATTATGGAGTCAATTCGCTGATCCGGGTTGACCATGGGGCTACATTTGATCATATATCATGTTTATGGGAGAAGTGCAAGGAACTTTTAGGGGATTGTGTTGAATAATGGGCATATGGGGTTGTGTTCGTTTGTGTGGTTCATGTAGATTGAATAAATTTGTAAGACACATCAATCCTATACAGGAAACTTGAAATTGGGTTTGTTGCACTGTGTGAATGGATGTGTAATGTAATATTGTAGGTTATAGCTTTTTTTGTCTGTCGTAGGAATTGGAATTAGAAAGACAAGCCAAAAAGAAGCAGGAAAAGGAGCTGAAAAGAGTTTCGGATATTCTTGAGGAGGAGCGAAATAGGCAAAAACAAATTGTACTCCTTTTACTTGCTGAGAGAAAAAAGCTCATCATGAAGTATGTGGAGGAACGAAAGCGTTCAGAGGATCTTGCACAAATTTTAACTGAAGAGAAAGGAAGAATTGATTCAATGGCAGAAGGGTTAGAAGAGGAAAGTAAGAAGTCTCTCCAAATGGAAGCTGAGCTTGAAAAGCAGTTGGCACAGTTTGATACGGAGAGGCAGCAGCTGAGAGGCGCTCTAACAAAGGAAGAAAAACGGTAAATAATTCTTTACATTTATTTAGTATTGTCTTGTTTTTTAATATTTCCCATTGACTGTGCATTACACAATTATTTATGTAAGTCCGACAGAGTTTACTTGTAGTTGATTTGTATGATTCATATTATGTATTATTTTTGCCCACATTTTTCGGCTCATCTGAGTCATCATCATGAAGAACCTAACACAAGAGGAAACATGCATGAAGACACAAGCGTATAACCTTACTAAAATACATAACTAATGCACATGTAAGAAAAGTGGCAAGTTATGCAGGTTTATTTGAAATGATTGTCAGGGTTTTAGCAACTTGTCATACACAATACCCTTGAGATAGCAGTATATGTATTTTTTAATTTAATAGAACAACACTCCAAGTTTTTGTTACATACCTTACAGGTGCTCTATATATGCAGCCTTTGTGATTCTATAAACATCAACATGATAATTTAATTCATTCCAAACTGTTTGTGGCATGTCAGCGGTGATGGTTTCAATGGTGGTTCTGATTCATACATTCAGTTCCGGGGTACTTGCGGGAAGAGGAGGAACATAAATTTCTAGACCCATCGGTGCAAATACATACTCCTATCTCAAGTGTTTTGTGTATTGTTGTATCCTAATACAGAACGTATTGTGGATGTTACTCTCTGAAGGGGGCGAAACTCGACCCTCAGTCAGGGCTTGGAAGTGAAGGTTCCTTGCTTTAGTAATAACTCACAATGCTGAATGTGTGGGAGGTTTATTGTATACTAGTAAGTGAACTACAACAAGGTGAGAACTCGGAGGACAGTAATGTACCCCTAGCAAGTGCTTAGTCGTCTGGGTCACTCATCGTCTTGTGAAGAAGTGTCTTTTGTCTCTCGTATTTATGTTAAAGCATCCAGAAATTACGGAAAGTTTGGGGGGTAATTACTGTTCAGAGTTCTCGGGCTTCTGGACATTGTGCCGCACGTGATCATGCATCAGCATAGTACCCAGTCACAGGGTGTTCTTTGCCACGGGCACAGTCCAGATTACATTAGTCAATCATTAAATAAGCATGTCACCCTTAGCTTGAAGTAAGCAGTAATTCTGCAAAGAATAATATATAACAACTA
>Ga0131853_10017496_pt1 | contig 13048 bp, 8 predicted proteins | sample TergutLab28metaG_FD_92764 | JGI IMG/M metagenome (GOLD analysis project Ga0131853, IMG submission 92764) | Labiotermes labralis P1 segment gut microbial communities from Petit-Saut dam, French Guiana - Lab288 P1 (version 2) (version 2) | ecosystem: Host-associated > Arthropoda: Insects >...
AAACATGTCGGAGCAGTTTTAGTGTTTTAATGTGTAAAAATGTTATATAATTGCATTAGTTGGTATAATAATTGAGAAACTAATCACTTCACCAGTTTCATAACCTACCCAATCGACTGATTTGTATATATATATATATACATACGAGGCGTAGTGGTTAAATATTTCAATTGCAAGGATAGTGTCACACCGTCTTCACTTTGTTACCGGTACATAGACAGAATACTATTGTTTAGAAACCAGATTGAGGCCCACAACAACATAACATTTAGAAGATTTTCATCTAATTTGTTTACTGCTTAATTTCAATTGTTTTAATTGTAAATTGGGTTTTTTAATATATTATTTTATATTCCACTGTAAACGAAATGGGATCCCATTGAGTAACACCTTTCTGTACTTTAAACAGAATATTCTTTATTGGCCTGATGATGACCGTTTACGGTCGAAGCATGTAGCCACAGTGTAACCTATTGCATACATTATATCACTATATTGATGTTGTTGTGTACTGACGGTATATAATATATTGTTCTAAGCTTACGCTAAAATTTTGTATATTTAATAGTTTGACCTTTTAGAACAATACTCTCTTTCTCTCTCTCTCTCTCTCTATATATATATATATACATATATATATGTATATATATATATATATATACATACATATATATATGTATATGTCTGTGTGTGTGTGTGTGTTTGTGTTCATATACGTTACTCGCAACGATTGGAAATGTGCAACGTCGCACTTGGCCCGATGTTTGCAATGACCACACCCATTCTCACTATCGATACTGGCAGGTAATTGTCGACAGTGCGCTCTAATTTTGAGCCGTGTTTATTCCTGCTGTTACACTGAATAATTTCATACATTGACCTGCCAGTGATGACAAAGTCCTGCCATCCTCTCTGCCCTGGACTATTCTGTTCGTGTTGGGAAATGTTTGGACGTAGAGAGAAAGGCAATTTTGTGATTGTGCAATACACACTTAGCGACAGTGATCCTGTCGACTTCAGGGTCAAGTAAGAGAGGGAGGTTTAGCAGTAAAATGTTAATATTTTATTTTTGTTTATTATGTAGTGCATAAAATACATTGTTGTTAGGATTTGTCCTGTTAGGATGTAGTGTTCTTCTACCGGCCTGGCTCCGATTTTTAGAAGACTATGAGTATTTTCATGTGCTTCTTCAACACAGCTGCTTGACAATTGGATTTAAATACATTCTGTTTCAAAAGCTGAAGAATGAAAGACCAACTTGATGTCACCTGCTATTTTATTTCACTTCTTATGTACTCAACATGTTTCGGATATTAATATATCCATCATCAGGAGCTTGCGACTGTGTTATTGAATTACCACATTGGTCGTTTTGTTCTCGGTTCGTTGTGTGTTGGAGATTTGGTGCGGATGGGTTTGAGTGGTGTCCTTCAGCCTGCAACACGGACACCACTCAAACCCATCCTTCAGCCTGCAACACGGACACCACTCCAACCCAGCCGCACCAAATCTCCAACACACAACGAACCGAGAACAAAACGACCAATGTGGTAATTCAACAACACAGTCGCAAACTCCTGATGATGGATATATTAATATCCGAAACATGTTGAGTACATAAGAAGTTAAATAAAATAGCAAGTGACATCAAATTGGTCTTTTATTCTTCAGCTATCACAATGATGCACGGTCCAATAAACATAAGATTCTGTTTCACAACTTTGTAAATGACGATTGAACACTGAACACTGTTGACAATGACTGCCCTTGCTGTTTCATCGGCAGACGCCAGTTTATCTCAACAGCACTCGTATTTCAAACAAATCAGTAGACCGGTCAGAGCAGATTGAAAACATAATCGCTAAAGGGGTTGGTCGTTACGGAAGGCAGAAAGCGAGACTTTCACTCTAAGTTTAGGCCTACCCTGTCTCCAGTTGTCTCGCCCTCCAACGCATAACATTGCCTAAATTACGCGGATGAGAACATTTAATATCGAACTATTGTATGCATATGCATAAGGTTTGCCTTTGCATACAGCAGAATCATGAAGAGTTGTTGCTTTGTAGAAATTTAATTAAATAAATTCTACGTATTTTCTCATGCCAGCTTGGTAGCAGCTCTTGGAATGCGTGTCCTCCTTTACTAAAATAAATGCATGTCTGTGCACCTCACGTGTGTGGGGCCGTGTCGTGGCTCAGGAGGTTGGTCGCCGGCATGTCACAGAGGAGTACCGTTTTCAGTCCCAGGCCAGTTCGTGTGGAATTTGTGACGGGCACAGTGGTTTCTAGATAAGTCTTTCTCCGATTCTTTTTTTCGGGTTTGCCCCATTCAACGCTGATGCCCGCTCTTGCATTGACCCATCATCAACGCTACATAATCTCAGCATTTGACAGCGTCGTCAAATAAAGCGCTTAAAATGTACGTGTGAGGCAAGTAGACCTAAGCCAATAAAAATTACTTTTTTGAGAGAGAGAGAGAGAGAGAGAGAGAGGCCATCCCGCTGTGTATTATCAAATAAGCATAATATAGTATGCACCGGCAATACACAACATACATCAAACAAGATGCATTGAGTAATATTCTTACTGTACCTTAATTGTTGTACTTAGTTGGCCTAAAGATGGCTGGTCACGGCCGAAACATGTAACCAAATATCACCTAATTGTAATTATTGCATCTTGTTTGATGTATGTTGTGAATTGACGTTGCATAATGTATTATACAAATAAAACTTACGCTTTATTACACATACTTTGAATAATGAAAGTTGCCAAGTGGCTTGGAAGGATTATATGTAGTTGTCAACCGCTGTTATGAAATGTTAAATAAAGTTCGTTATCTAGAAGTTGGCAACGTCTGTTTATAATATGGCTTTCCTGGGCTCAAATCTCGACCTTGGAACCGCCTATCCTGACAGGAGTTTCGTGGATGTCACATGCTGGAATGTCTTGGAAGGAAAATTTCAACTTTAAAGCCTTTAAAATTTCTGTCTGTTTAGCTTGCTCGTTGTGACGAACAAATGTTTCGAGGATGTTGTGCTAAAAGGAGGAAAACAGCGGGAAATTAGGGCAATCCGTGCGTTGCGTCGCTGTATGTACCGCCGTGTGAGGATGATGGACCGTGTTACATTGTGCAATTATACCGACAAGGAAACACGAAGTACCAGGAGAAAACCTCTCCGAGTGTGGTGGAGAGACACCCGGCCAGGTTTCTTTCCTTGTCCTTTTTTGCCTGGTCAGTAGTAATCCACCTGTACTGCGTACCTCTCTTGTTCTTGTTCTTGTTTTTCTTGTTCTTGTTCTTCTTGTTCTTGTTCTTGTTGTTCTTGCTCTTGTTCTTTTTGCTGTTATCAGAAATGTCAGCTGACAAAGCCTGGGAACATCAGAATTTGTCAGACTCTCGAAAAAGAAAAGTCTTTCTTTCGTCTCGAAAGCAATGAGATATAATTTACTTTTTCATAAACGTCATTTGTTAGTAAAACTGTCCGCCTGCAACAGCGTGAGAAGCGCTAAGCGGAAACCTACTGTTTATGCAAATATTAAGCAAATGACTGCAGGGACAGAATACAAAGTTTTGTGGCACCAAATTTGTGTTTCCTAAGAGGGACAGTGCAAAATGTTTAGAAGCGGAATGAAGACGTAAGCCATTTAGCACCTCCCTTATGGTCCCATTCCAACCCTTCTTCATTTTATGATTGTTCTTGGAGTAATGCCGCCAATCGCTCTATGGAATAGCAGAAAAATCAGGCGTGCTGAGCTGCCTGGCTACTCCCAGTCAAAGAATAGGAAGTGAACTTATATGGTTCGTTCGGTACTGAAGCCTGTTATATCAGCTGCACAGTTTGAGACGGAATGTGCTGCAATTCGATAATGACGTTATTCTGGAACTGAATTGTACTGCACTATTGCGATAGAAAAGCAATGACGCTACACGCCATACTCACTGCTACGTACAGTGTTACCTTACGGTGCATTCGATTCATTTTATTGTCGTTAAAGATTAGAGAGCGGGCATTTGAGTGTAGCTCTGTAGTTTGATGGTGGCTGGGGAAGTATCATTTTCGTCAATTACCATTTGCTGAGGCTAGGCTAAAGCTGCTTGCAGTTTAATAGTTACTGTTGAAGTCATATCTCTTGGGCCGTGAGTTTCTCACTAATGCAGACATTCGACATGTCAGTGTCTATAGATCACACGTGCAGTTCAGTGGTCAGTATACATAATATTGTTTGTATTCCGGAGTTTACGATTTCAAAACCGTTCAAAAGTCTGGCAGTATTTGATCATCAGTTTATGAAGTCTCTGTTTTGTTCAGGCAAATTCTGCTATTGTAACTTAAGACTGGTCGCTATCCCTTCCTTCTGCATCCCTTTCAATCAAAAACCTCCCTTATATTCGACGCCCCTGACTTTTTCATTCTTACTGGCTTCATGGAGCAGAGTCCTTCTTGAAATTCTAATCGTTCCCTCAACTAGTCAAAAATTCCCAGCATTTTATGTGACATGAATGTTCATTATCGTGATCAAAACAGCCCACCACTTGTCCCTATCTTGTGCCACAGTAATCCAGTCCTCTCCTCCCCTGGTCATCTTGTTTCCTGAAGAGCCATTTTAATATCTTCCCGTCTAAGGAAGTTTTTTAATCCACATGCTGTCTTCTCCAAGGCTTCCCCACCAAATACTTGCTTGCCCCTCTCGGCCCCAATACATACTATATGCCCCGCCCATCTCATTCCACCTTATTTGATCACCCGAATAATATTTGGCAAGATGTACAGATCATGAAGTAGTTCATTATGCAGTCTCTATTACTTATTCCGTCTTAGGCTCAAGAATTAAGGGAGTCGTGCAGCATATTCAGACCCATAAAGAATATCTAATAGACTGTGGAGACAGTAATTCATTTGAACAGAAGAAGTGTTCGCGAGATGTTTATCGAGACATGGTCTAAATGGCTACCGGAGAGCAGTTCATGAAACACGTTTTCTGCGGTATCAGATGGAGTGAAGTGATGTTGGTTTAAATCTGTTTGAGCAAGGTAGGCCGTCCAATAATATGGCGCGGAGACTTTTAAAACACATTCGTCTATATTAAGTTTAAAAATTCTTACAGAGCGGTTGCGGAAATAGTTAGAGTTCCATTCCTATTATGTATACAGATGGGAGCAGTCATAAGGTTTATAATGTGTTTGTAAGGTTTACGAGAGTATCCAGCACTGGAGTTTATTTTACGGTAATTATAATAATTAGATTTCTTGATGACGCAACCCTGTAGCCTTTATGGGGCCTGTTCAGACTACACAAACAAAGAAACACACTTCTTTCTGCTATATCTCTATTTCTTTATCGTCTCTGCCTCCAAAACTCGAATACATTTTTATCTGAAATTGAAACGTTTTAGATTTTGGGTCATGTGAGATCGCGACGTGATTTTCTGAGAATATGGATCAGGTAGTAGATCCTACATTGAGGAAAATATTTGGCCCAACCTATGAAAATGGATCCTGGAGAATAAAAACTAACGAGGAACTGGATAAACTAATAAAACATGAGAACATAATAAACTTCGCCAGAGTGCAAAGGCTAGGATGGTAGGTCATATTGAAAGAATGCAAGAAACAAGAATGTTCAAAGCGATACACGCCTGGAAACCCATTTCAAAGGGGTCAATGGGGAGACCAAAGATACGCTGGGAGGATGATGTTAAAAAAGATGTACAGAGGTTAAAAGTGCCAAATTGGAAGACCTTTGTCCAGGATAGGAGAAGATGGAAGTAAGTGGTTGAGAAGGCCAAAACTCTGCACTAAGGGTTGTAGAGCCGTACTAAGAAGAAGAGTAGATTCTACATAACATCCAATTAAATAAAAATTTGCCGGTTTATTCAGATATGGTCCTATGCGTGCATGTGTACTCGTACAGAATTGCCGACATTGACCGATTTTACAATTTGACAGAGAAAGTGATTTCCATAAATTTTGAAGCATTAAAGTGATTATTCCCTTACAGGCTTCCTGTTGTCTGCCAACTAGTGACATAGATAAGGCCCCAACACACCCCGCAGGGCAGTAGGCCACAAAACATGCATAATAATAAAATTTCTTATGGGTTTTTTTCGGACCGAATTCCGTTCTTCCAACAGAATCCAGTACTCTGGGTCCCTGTTATGAGATCTCTGAGTAACTTCGCTAATAACTATACGGGGTCCCACGTATGGAGTCGTCGATTGGGGATGGGTCCACGACCGGCTATCGGAAGCTGCTACGTCCATCTTTGTTTTCCCCCTCTTGGAATTTTACTTTTAAAAAAAATCTGTTTCTAATTTATTATTTCTTCCCCGATAAATTTATCAAATCTTTGTACAGTCGTTCAGTTTCCTTTTAGACCTCACTTCAACTTTTGAACTTGTACACCTTTCATGTATTTTTGTTTTTGCCCATGTTTCACTGTTAGCAGTGAACATGCATAACGTAGCATGCTGTAATTTATTTAAAGACGCTGTCTGTAAATATGCTAAACTCGAACGATCGGATGATAATATAATGAATGAACTTGGAAGGATGTGAAAGGAAGTTATCGTGGACTAATTTAAGGTATTTGTCTTCATCTGCTGGGCTGTGGTAAATACGAAAATCTGCATCCAGTGTAGTGTGAATTTTGCCTGAGATTTGAAGTGGGAAACTCTGGAATACGAGCCAGAAAGTTTCAGGTTGAGACAGTTTTGTGAGTCATAATTTTGTATCCATTCTTTTACCTTATAAATCTGTATTAATGGGCCCACATATTCGCAGGGAGTTACATATTTATGTGTGTAGCATAATGTAGCATAATACACATGGAGGCAATATATTTCTCCAAAACTTGGGAACAAACTCGTAATCCTGCACCGTGCTATAACCCAGAAGGTTAAATTTGAGGAAAGTCTATATTACAGATTTAGGTTGCGGCTTAAGATCTCCACTACAGTAATGTTTAGATAAATGAAAGTGGACGAAGTGTAAGAAGGATGTAAATTTCAGATTCTTAAGTAAAATATGTGTGTCACATTGCTCGGGAAGAACGGTGAGGTAGGATGATTGTGAGTGGGGGTCTGAACATACCTGTGGCCTGGGTTAAGGAAGGACCACTGTTGAAGAATTTGCCTGCAGGCCAAACGGATTCCACAAAAACCTGAGGATAGTCGTCTCTTTGTCGAGATTTATACAAGATGTCTCTCAAAGAATATGAATATGTATTTTGGGAATTCCAGACGATGTCGATGATGAAGATGTTGAAAAGGATGGCGGTGATAACGGTGAAAGAGTGCGGTGATAACTGGATTGCAAACTGCACTGTACGAAGGAGAGTCGAGAGATAATTGGTATATCCAGATGCATACAGCAGCAATATTTATAACTGTAGATTATTGCAACATTGCACAGTTCTGCGTCACGGTTATAAAATTGTGTGTCATTGATGAGCAAGAATTCGGTGTGTGAAGCTGTAAATGAAGATCTCGCGGGAAGAGTAACTCGACTAATGAAGTACCGTAAGCTGTGCAACATTTCATCACGTCGAAACCTCCAGAGGGTTTTGAAAATTTACGTGAAAACAGCACGTGTGTTGCACCATTCAGTGTGACGAGCGAAGTAAAGATTTACGTCGCTGTATTGCTGTTATACGAACGCATGCAAATTTACTCATAAAGCAGAACGTTTGTTTTATGGTCTTATGTACAGAAATAAACATTAATATGCACCAAATTATTACGACTGTAATAATAATAATAATAATACAGTATTAGCAGAAGAGGAAGAGTGGCATATGTAAATTTAATTCTATCCGTCCCCTTCTGTTCTGTCAGTTATACAAATAAACACAAACTATTTTTTATTTTCGTTGTTATACCGTGCATGTTGTCAAGTCACTCAATTGTTTTACCAACCACTGCACTTATATAAATTTATAAAATTTACACCTTAAAACATTAAAACATTAAAAACGCTCCGACATGTTTCCGTCCTAGGACCATCATCAGGGAGCTATATCGTCCTTGCTAAAGTTACACTATTAAAAGTCATATTAATTTCACTATTCCAGTTGGTTTTGTGGCAGCATGCCGTGTTGTGTAATGTTATGTTGCGAAGAGTGCCCTGTTATGGATCTCTTGGTAACACAACACAACACGGCATGCTGCCACAAAACCAACTGGAATAGTGAAATTAATATGACTTTTAATAGTGTAACTTTAGCAAGGACGATATAGCTCTCTGATGATGGTCCTAGGACGGAAACATGTCGGAGCGTTTTTAATGTTTTAATGTTTTAAGGTGTAAATTTTATAAATTTATATATGTGCAGTGGTTGGTAAAATAATTGAGTGACTCACACTGTTCCGTCTTACACGAAATTATTTAAATTTCTTTTTAACGCTACATTTTAACGCCCTGTGTTTTAAGTTTTTGTTTTTGTTGATGGAACGTGTTTGGCAATTTAAAATAAATGTAATGTTATCCATCTCTACGTGTTCAGTCAGTTATATGAGTGCACACTCTTCCGTTTAACAGAATATTTTTAAATTTCTTTTGAACATTAAAAGCACATTGAAAATGTTATGTTGAAATCACAGTGGAAATGAGAAATGCACAAAAGATTTGGTCAGAAAATTTCAATTTCTTTGTGACAATAGAATAAAAATTCACAAATAAGTTGAGAGATTTTGACGTTTTGCTGACCGTGCATCTCAGTATATTTATCTCAGTAATTAACCAACTTGATGAACAAAATTTTTGTTTTACAATAAGTTTATTTCATGCCTCTACATGTTTCGAGCACTATGTGCTCATCATCAGGAGGTCAAAATTGTATTATACAGCATCTGGTATCATCACACCTGTAGGTGGCCGTCCGGTGCACAGGTTGAGAGGGTCCTCTCTCAATCTGTACATGAGACGGCCACCTACAGGTGTGATGATACCAGATGGTGTATAATACAATTTTGACCTCCTGATGATGGGTACATATACTCGAAACATGTAGAGGCATGAAATAAACTTACTGTAAAACAGAAATTTGTGCATCAATTTGGTTAATTACTGAGATAAAAAAAGTTATGTAATTTAAAAGAATGTTTTCTGGGTTCTATTAGAACTCCTTGTTAGACTTCCATTGCCATAGTACAGTAAAGGTAAAAGGTAAAGTGATCCCGTTACAGACCCGGAGTGGCCCAGAGGGTGGGTAGAGGTATAGCTCTATTCTTCCATGACCGCGGCACTAGATGGGGGTGAGTGGTCAGCAGAAAGCCCCGACCGCACTTTACCCCTGGAAATGACCCAGTACCCATTTTACAGGAGGCTGGGTGGGCCCCAGGGCCGGTCTGGACGGGCGGAAAATCTCGTCCCCACCGGGATTCGGTCCCGGACCGTCCATCCATAGTCAGTCGCTATACCGACTGGGCTACCGGGCCCATTGTCATAGTACAGTGGTGACATTAATGTAAGGACGTAAATAACTGAAACTGAGCAGATTAAGGCTCTGCAGAATTAGTCACAAATACAAACATGACAGAGGAAATAACTTTTTCAAGTGTTTTGTTGCACTCATACTTTTCCTTATGAAGCGGAACTTTAGAGAGTAATTCTTTACATCAGATACCCATTTCTTGTTTTTAGCTGTGTTTCTGTGGTTCCCCCCTGTGGCGCTGCGGCCCAAGGCGGGCAGTGGCCTCCTCATTCTTGAGGTTTCTGGATCACACACAACGACGCATCACAGTCGGTGGGACTCCTCTGGACGAGTGATGAGCTCGTCACAGAGACCTCTACCTGACAACATACAACACTCACAACAGACAAACATCCATGCTCCCAGTGGGATTTGAACCCACGATCTCAGTAGGCGAGCGGTCGCAGACCTACGTCTTAGACGGCGCGGCTACTGGGACCGGCGTTTCTGTGGTTAGTCTGCGCAGTTCTAGGCAACTTATGTGTGAAAATCTTGGAAATGGTAGAATAGTGACGGATTGCGATGCTGTGTATAAGCCCATATGAAATGTACAATCCGTAGCCATCTGGGGAAAGTAATAAAACTACAAATAAGGTTCATGGGAATTGAAAGGAATATTTCGGGCTGTGATTCAAACTTAACAGTGCCCTTTTAATGCAGTAGCACACCGTACAGACGGTGTAAATTCTCAGTTCTATCTGCACTCTTTTGCCCTACCGGATGTGGAAATATTAGACCCTATTAATGAAGTTACGAAGCGTGGAAAGCCACCGGAACAGCAGTGGAATAAAAGAACACGTGGTGAAGGAAACGTGATATCCAACGGGCCTCAGGTGGCTCTGCAGCCAAGGATACTGCTGCATTGTTTGTATGAAATGAACACACAATATGGATTTCGTGTCCTCCCATCAGCCCATACCTTGAGACCCATTGCTTCTGTTCGAAGTGAATTTTATGTCTTTGTAATACGGTGTTTATGTCTTTGTAACACAGTGTTTCCCAAACCTTTCTCCTTGGAGGAAATCCAAATTTTTTTTTCACATTTCGGGAACCCCGTACCTATAAAAACGAAAAAAAAAGGAGACATTTGTTAGCGCGCGAAGTTAGGCCAGTATTTCTTACTTGGGTGCTTTTACCTTTGGTACATGTTGTATTCTAATTTGTCTCCTGTGTATCGTTGCTAGTTTCAAGTTGTCTTTTGCGTGATTGTTGTTGGTTGGCCGTGTGCATTGTTGTAGTTGTCTTGTGCGTATTGTTGTCATCTTATATTATTTGTTGTACTATGTGTGTATTGCTGTTTTTACTTTAGATGCCGGACTGCTGGCTAGAAGTCAGTACTCGGAAGGTCCTGCGACCGGCCATCTCGACACAGGTTCTTCTTGGTTTCCCTGTGTCTATAAGCAAATGCTGAGATGGTTCACAAGATTCCAAATTGCCATTACATTCTTCTCTTGTAGCCCTCCCGACTTAAGTTTAGTAGTAACCAATTTCACATTACTGTCACCGGGTAACAAACCAATTGCAGTAAATTATTATTATTATTATTTCCAGTTACAGGACAAAACTGTTCGCAATATTTCGAGGGATATGTGGAGCTTTTAGCGGTACGTTAACATTTTTATGGATGGATTCCATGATAACTCGCAGGACGCCAAACGAACCCCGGAACCCTATTTGAGAAATACGGCAGTAAGAAACACTGCGTGTAGCTAGCTGTCTATGTGCGTTCAGTGTGTTGAAGAGCCACTCTTAACTTCCCATCTTTGCTTGTTCCTCATTTCTGTGGGCTGCACCACACCCTGACGCTTCCATAGGAGCCTTTTGCTTTGAAGGTACCGACCTTTTGTTTTTGCTGTCCCAGAAGTATCTGCTCACAAGGACCTGATTCATCACGTTGAAACTTGGCTAGAAGCAAGAGGCAAGTGAATGGATTTAGGAATTTGCGGGGAAGAGAGACGGAAGGACAATGGAATAAAGGTTCTACAAGAGTATGCCAAATTGTATTTGAAGTAGATTTATTTTCAAATACACTGTCGATGACTTGTTGCTACATTTTCTCTTTTTTTTTTATATGTGATGTATCACGTGCTTTGAAGATAAATTTCATATATTAGTGTCAGGAGAAATCTCTACGTTGACTTCAGCAACGCATCAACTTAAGATGTCGTTTGAGATCATAGAGTCGTTTGGACTTTTTCCATCGTCCCGTGTTTAAAATGAAACTTGTGTTTTCATTTTTATTTTGAACACGGAAAGATGAAACACAGTTCAAAGACTCGATGGTTCTGAATGTGATATGTCATCATTAAAATCATACAGAAGTGTATGGGATTTGAGGTTGTCACACAGTAACAACCCAGAAGACCATACTTAAAATTTTATGGAAATGTGAAGCTCGAAATGTAAGTTTCAAGAAAGGTAACAAGAGACCCTTTACTAATCGTTATGAGTTAAGTCTTAGAAGAGTAAGATGAGGCCATTGAAGTTATGAAAGACAAATGACAGAGCACAGGGATACTTAGGTTTTAATGTTTGTTACTGTCTTCTCCTTTTCTTGTTCTGTTTAGGGTGATATCGAAAATGCTGGCATCATGTCCTTGTTTTGCCCAGTTTGTTTTCATAGAGTAATGGGGTGTAAGGAGTGTTTCAGAGCGTTAAGCTTTGGGGAGGAGTCAGTCTTCATACTGATGATGAAGAACGCAGACCTTGTTATTTACGAGACCGCTTCTTCCAAATAGCGCTCATGTTTCAAAAGAATAGTGTACTTGACAGACTGAGTTAGTCTTTGTCGAATTCTGTAGTTTCACATCCTATTTCCTTTTCTTTACTTAAACATAACCACATCAACGAATTTAGAGACGAAATCGACGTAGCAGTCATTTTTAATATACAAAATTCGAAGTTTTGTGTAACTTAGCGGTGTAGTCAGTGACGCATTGCGGGTTTCTACAACCTTACTTTTTATTTCCTTGTGGCGTTGCGGCCCAACGCGGGCCAGGGCCTCCTCATTCTTAAGGTTTCTAGATCACACAGAGCGACGCACCACAGTCGGTAGGACTCCTCTGGACGACTGATCAGCTCGTCGCAGAGACCTCTACCTGACAACACACAACACTCAAAACAAACATCCATGCGCTCGGTGGGATTCGAACCCACGATCTCAGCAGGCGAGCGGCCGCAGACTTACGCCTTAGACCGCGCGGCCACTGGGACCGGCAAATTATATGCTTATACGTATGATATATCCTAAGAGACATGTGCGACAAAAATGACTTTTTAAAGGATAGAGTGGATTTTTTTTAACATAAATATTTTTCCTTTGAATAGAGAATCAGCAAACCCAACAAGCACAAAGTTTTCACTCTGTGTACTTCTGACTCAGTTTGAGCAGCACAGAGATTAACCTTTTGACGCCGGAATTATTTTTTTAATTTTAGCACATCCTGTGTATAGAATGTGAATAATACAGGAACCAAATATGTTAGAATTATGAAACAAACTGCATTTTGAAGAGAAAAAAGAAACGGAGAGTATATACCATGTTTAAAATATTCAGTACCTATATTTGTTGAATAA
>Ga0131853_10017498_pt1 | contig 13048 bp, 11 predicted proteins | sample TergutLab28metaG_FD_92764 | JGI IMG/M metagenome (GOLD analysis project Ga0131853, IMG submission 92764) | Labiotermes labralis P1 segment gut microbial communities from Petit-Saut dam, French Guiana - Lab288 P1 (version 2) (version 2) | ecosystem: Host-associated > Arthropoda: Insects >...
CCTTTTTTTTTTTTTTTTTTTGTGTTTCATGTTTTGCTGTATTAAGACCTCATTGATTGGTTGTAACTGTGACCGAGCAGCAAGGCGGATGGGCGGGCAGGTTAGCGGTTCATCGTCTGCGTCCTTACTTGCGTCATATCCCACAACTGCTGCACTCGATGCCGGAGTGATCTTTATGAAACGGTCTAACGAAGTGTCGTGTAGAACTGCTAGACTCAGTTCTGCAGAACAGTTGGGTCGCAATCTGACGGCACATATGTGCACCGACAGCTTGCCAACAGCCTGACGTAACCGATAAATGAGTGATCACTGGGCAGGCACGGCAGCAGAGGAGTGCACCTGCCTGCAGTAACACCGCCTCTCTTTCTGAAAACCATGTATCAATGTTTTCACCTCAGTACACCAGTTTCATACCGCAACTCCGCTCCTGACATTCACCTCCATACACACTCTGCACGCCATTTGATATCTCTGCAATATCCTGTCCGAACCAGTGCCACTGTCTAGTGCCACTGTTCCACGAGGAAGTGTTTTTTGTACGACTAAATATCGAGCAACAAAGAGAGATCTGCGCTCTATTAACTGCTGACAACGATTTACACCACCAGACCGCTAGTATTTCTTGAGGATGAACCCACGCAGTGCGACTGCAATCATTTCTTTGTGTCGTGCCTTGCGACTACAATCGGACTCTTCCACAGTACATCGCGCTCTGCACAATCCTGGGCCGGGCATCAGTTACATCGCGAAACAACGCACTTTACTATTGTGCCACGGCAGAATAGCCACTCTCCCACCCCCCCAAGTGACGCAATCCGCAACAAAACACACAGACATCTGGAATGGGATCCGTCGAAATAAAACGCAAGCGACACGAACGCACAACTTTCCCTGTTGCACGACGTGACTCCTAAACACTGACTGGAAAACAAAACAGCAAGAGCTGAGCGTGACGAATTGGTCGCTCTGGTGGGCGGCGGCGAAAGCGAAATTATGTTTCGGGTTTTACTTGGGGGGGTTGGCGGGGGGGGGGTGGGGGGGACCGCAATTAATACCGACCGCGTTCGCCTGCTGTGCCGTCGCCAGCATAAGCAGGTTCGTGTGTTGGAAAACACTGCATCGGTGTTTCATGGCCGGTTCCAGACGTTCTACCTGCATCAGATCAGAATGGAAAATTACCGAACTTCGGAATTGGAACAGACAGCAAGACTGTAAATGACGTGCTGCGCGTTGCAGCTCACGCCTGAACAAGCGGTTCTTGGTATCCATAAGGAGCACGGTTTCGCGGTAAGGCAATAAACGTAACTTGATGCACGGTCCTTAAGAAAGTACGGCCTTGCCTGAGCCGATTGCGACGCAGCTCACAAATGCTGACCAGCATTACGTTGCAGAACTTTTATGCAAATCCGACAATAAATGTGGAAAGCACAGGCATATGTTTATTTTCACGGATAAATGTCTATTTACACCCCAAAGTAGTGTGTGTGACTGTCACAGTACCGGAGGTCCAGCAGCTTGACGGCCGCTCGTCGGCATTACGTGCTGCATCGTACCGAATTTCACCCAAACCGATCAAAAGACAAAAACATATGTACAGAAATTCTGTTGCGCTCCGGCGTTCACAAATCGCGAACGTACTGAACAACTTCGTGAAAAGTTCAGCTGCTGATACTACGTCACTGAAGAAGGGAGGGGGTGCCACATACGGCACTCCTTTCCTTGCATAGCAAAGAACGCCTAGCAAGAGCACTTCCAATGAAGTGTTAGCGGAAAAAACAACACTTCCCCCCCCCCTATCCTGCACGTTAGGGCGGCAAGTTCCTTAGATATAGTGTTCAGAACAAAACTGTACGGCGTCACACTGACACAACACCTGCCCCACACGCAGCACCTGCAGACACAGGCCGGCCACTAATGCTTCACTTCAGTATCAACAATTTCATACTGTCAATTTATGCTTCAGAATCTGAAGTGCCTGAACGCTGTATTGTGCCATTTTGTGCTTGTTAACTGGCCTGGGTGGTGCCGAAATGTGTAGCAGTTCTAGCTGTATTGGTGTGTGCAAGTGATGGTGGAGGCACTGCAACAAGATGCACGGTCTGAGGGGCAACGACCATTCTAGTGGCAGTATATCAGCATCAGTGACGTGGTTTCTGCAGACATGAGGCTGTTCGGTGCGCCGAACGAGCGGTGATTCAACAAACGCCATCACCACGCCCAGTTGACTCCCACAGCATCAGTTCTGTGAGCCGAATCATCTCCAAGAGTCAGATGATTCATCTGCAGCCGATACAACGTAACGTGCATGTTGCTTGGGGGGGGGTCTCTTAGGGAGGAAATCGGGGGAGAAAACAAACTGCATTTGCAAAGAAATCGGTGAGGAGAAAATGGCCCCGACATACCGTACTGAGGAGTGTCAGAGCGCGAACATCCACATGACGGCTGACTGTGAGATGCCGGCAGTGTATTCCGCCTACCAAACTACACGGTGTCACAAGCAGGAACACAACAGCACGAAATACAGTTTATTTCACAATTGAGGTTGCCTGCTGCGCCAATCAAAATTATGTTCTGAGACGCCGGGTACTTCGCAAGATGGCTACCAAAGCGCATGAAGATGGAAGCAGCAGGACACTCCGAAACAACGCAACGTATCAGCACGCACGCGGCATCACATCACAAGACAGGTGTTATGCCGTCTTACAGGTCACGTGGAGCGAATAACCTAATCCACGTGCAGGGCGCAACAAGGCGAACAGCTGTGCCTGTGTGCGGGAGGGAGTGCAGGTATAGGTCCACACATTCTTAATCTCGGCAACTGGCGTCCACAGTTTTCAATAAATCTAAGGGCCCCCTCCAAACGGAGGTGAGTGAGCTTCACGCTCAGGCCGCTTTACTCCCAGGAACAGAACTCCAGTCATCCGGACACTCGAGAAGAGGAAGTGACCTGACATACAAAGGAGAGTGGAATGGATTCATCTGGCTCACGAAACAGACCTGTCACACTAGGCCACTCAGTGGCGTTCACGCTTGTAATAAACATACACACGGTTCATGGAACAGACGAAATATTGCCATCAAAATCGCGTTAGTAAGCACAATCAGCCATGCGCAATGTTTATGAGCAGATTCTTACAGCTGTGCTTGACGGCATCCGGGCTTCGCCCGCTTGTCCTTCTAGTAAGAGTAGTGTGAAGATGAAGATGAGTACGGAGCATTGGTGGAATGGTACTGACAGGGGAAAACTGAAGTACTGGGACATAAACCTGTCACAGTGCCACTGTGTCCACCACAAACGTCACACGGATTGGCCTGGGATCGAACCTGGGCTTCCGCGACTGAAGCCTGCAAATTCCAGGTCGTACCTCACAGACAGCACGGTACACAAACCAACCCAATGCACGACCGCCACAGACTTCAGTAGCACCAATCTTCCTGTTCGTACTGGCAGGTTCTGCCATTCAGCCCAGACCTGGAAGGCACACGTTCAACTCAACTCAACTCACTGCACGCCAATACAGCAGTTCTGTTCATCTCAGCGCAGCCAAACACAACGGTAACTATATGTACCACCCACGCAGCAAGCGGACTCAAGCCACAATGATTTTGGACAGCAGTCTGGGATATGCCCAGCAAAAGCAATCTGAGCGTCCCGTGGTGCTCCTCAGTTGCTACAGGCACATGCCGGCCGCAACAGCTGCCCTGTAAGATCCAATGCGATTTATTAATCTCTCATCAGGGACGGATTAACCGTGAAGCTGACGAAGCTTAAGGCACAAGGCCGTTCACTCGTACAGGCTTCTTCCAAGGACCGACGAATCACGTCCCGACCCGAGCACAATGTGTCTCTTCAACACAGCGCCGGACCGGTCTATGGTCCACCCAAAGGTAAGGCTGTCGGAGCGTCAAACTAAATTGTCACGTATACACAGTGTTGTGGGTAAGAGACACATGAATTCATGGCTTGATGCTGTCGTTAGTTCACGAGAAGGAAAAACGCAGCCTTGTGAGGCGCGATGTTGTGGCCAGCGATAGGTCTGTACTGCCTGCTGCAACGTGCAGTAAACCCACTGCACTGCCAGGTAGCCAGTCTCCCCACTGAATGCAGTTTCACCCCAAAGACACACAACAAACTTGCTCGCTTGCTCGCTCATTAGAGCTCTGCACCAGATCCACGGACTGACGCAAACAGCCGCAGAGCTAGTGTACCAAATTCGCTGTCCTCTACGTAAACGGAATGTTCATCAACATATCAATAACAGCCCGCCACGACCGGCCAGCTGAATCCAGTATACACCCCTACACAATTTGTAAATACCCTTACACAATCTAAAGTGAAGATCAAAACCATCATCCTTCCATCTACTCTTCGTCTACCAAACCGTTTCTTCCCTCCGAGTCTTCCAACAAAAATGTTGTATCCCTTATCCGATCATCCTGCGTGTTACATGCCCCACCCATCTCACCCTCCCTCAAAATATCTGCTGAACAGGAGCGCGACTCACACAGCTTCTCATCAGGCGACGTTGCTGGCTCCCAGAGCGACGCTGAAGGTGCAAGTCGTCTGTGATGTGACGCTGTGCGACTGGTAGCCGACGTTTCGGTCCCCCCCTCTCTCTCTCTCCACCCTTAACGCTGACACCCTCAGACACTCACGTCACTTCGCAGAAACTAACGCTACTGTCGGGCTGAGAGCGTGGAGTTCCTACGTCAAGCGTCGACGTCATCAAGACATTCGGCTCAGTTCGCCCAGCTGTGTGCTGCCGTCCTCACGGACAGAGAAGTGCTGCCAAACATAGTCACGTGAGGCACTGCACGCTACACTGCTTTCGGCCGCAACCCACAGACACCCAATTTTGTACACCGGAATACAAAGTACCGAACATGGCGGGTTCGCTCAACCTTACGCCCTCCACAGCCCACCAAATATTCTGTCCCAGACCCTTCGCCAAGAACGCCGGTGTTCACGTAACGTGGCAGACACTGTTGTCCGACTCTACCCAAACTGTACCTAGTGCAGACAAAGGTCAGCAGAACCCGCCAATATTCGGTCAGCGGTTCTCCGGTTGCTGCAGACCCACAAACACTGTACCTACACTCCTACAAACTCTGTCTTCTAATGTGCCAAAAAGCTGTAATTGGAACAAATCCATTTACACCCGCTGAACACTAAACAGCGTCACGCACAGGCTGTTGGACAAACCTGCTCTGGAACTGTGGCATCTGTTATTCTGTGCGTCTGGTACCTTCAAGGCCAGTCCGCAGGAGCAGGGTTATGTCGCCCTCGGACACATTCGGAATGAGAAAACGTATTTGAGGCTTTTCCCTGGTCAAAAGATGAGAGGTACGTTTAGAAAATGCTTCTATTATGAGCATATTGTTACTACAATGTATATACAGGCAGGTAAAATTATATATCATTATTCACTGCGTGTATTAAATTTCATGTCCACTATCACAAAAGCTTCAGCAGGTCCGCATTAAGGGACAAAAACTGTGGGTGTCTGCGAACACAGTGCTGAGCTGCCATAGCAGGAGGGACCAGGGAACTTCAAATATGAGAATGAGATCGGCGGAGCACGTAGCATGTGCGGAACAGATGAAGTGCTTGCACTGGGAAAACCCGAAGTCACGACATTCGTGGTCGTGACTTGACGTTATTGTCACTGTCATGGGACAAAGCAGAGACCGGATGAGGAGGTGTTGACGGTGAGGATTCAGTTCTGCAGGGACATGACGTCGTGTCGTTGTATAACCACATTCTGACGTTTCGAAGACACCGCGTTCTTTCGCAATGTATGGCAGGAAGCGAATATCTAGTGACACGGCGTCATGTCCCAGAAGACCGGAGTCCGTCATATCATAATGCTGCAAGGAAAACGAGAACATGCCCTGTCACGAAAGTACAGTGACAAATCGGCCGCCATAGGGCAGTCGATGTGCACATTGCACGACATACCTGACCTTTTGGAGACTAGCTTTAACATGAATTATATTTACCGCGCAGTAAACACACTACGTTTCGATTATACAAACCAGTCAGTTAATGCTGTATAGGGAAATAATCGCTGTTTGTTCTCAGATCCACACAAAACACATAAATACACTGTGTGGGCAGAACCTAGAATTATATATAAAAATCCAGTCCGTACCGCGCAGTAAACACACATTCCTCTCGGTTATACAAACCAGTCAGTTAATGTTGTATAGGGAAATAGTCGCTGTTTGTTCTCAGATCCACACAAAACACATAAATACACTGTGTGGGCAGAACGCAGAATTATATACAAAGACCCAGTCCGTACCGCGCAGTAAACACACTCCGTCTCGGTTATAAAAACCAGTCAGTTAATGCTGTATAGGGAAATAATCGCTGTTTGTTTTCAGATCCACATAAAACACATAAACGTAGAATTGCTGAATTTCACATTGTGCTCTAAAGGGGTATTATCAGACGGTGGACACAAAGAACATGTCAGACTGCAACGCACTACTGCGATGACCTCCACGCCAGCCGTCACCCAGACGTCGTCCACATTACGAAAAACTTCAGCGACGACGAAAGGGTCTTCGAGTTCTGCGACTCGCAAAGAACTGCAGAAGGTCTTCCCACCCTCTGTTAAGCGCTCAGCAGCCAAGCTGCCTCAGTGCAGGCCCTAAGGCACACAGAGCAACACGCTACAGCTCCGGTCGTACTTCACCTCCACACTAGAGGCCGGAGAGTTGTGAGCTTCACGCCTCGGCTGCCTTACCCCGACACCAATAACGCTGAGCGGGCAGCAACTTCGGTCTGAAGATATTTCACAGCCTTCACTTGCTAAATTCAATTTCAAAGCATCGCCTCTAACCCCGACAGGCAGCTCTACACTTCGCAAACGGTCATGAGACCGACGCACACATTACTTAGGGTCCATCACAATTGGCGCCACCAAACGTCACTCTCTGCATCACCGACTGGGACAGCCAACGATGCTTAAAAAACTGCGAGTGGTCTGCGAGCCAACAGCCTCTTGTTCTACGGGTACCGGAGGTAAAGTGGCCGGGGCCTGAACTTGACTACTCACCTCTATCTAGTACCGAGGTTAAGAACGAGTACAGCTATACTTCTTCTCCCTCTACACTCTTCCCAGTCGTGGACAGAAACAATCCACCTGCACCTTTTCAGTGGCACCCCGGGTTCGCACCTTAGTCTGTCGCTCAAGTCTCCTCTCAGCAGTTCGCCGCGCAGCTCGGACGGTTTAACAATAGCGTTCGCCTAAGTCGCGAAAAATATTATTATTATTACCTTCGGCATGTCTGTCCGTCCGTCCGTTTATATCAGCTCGGCTCTCACCGGACGGATTTCAGTAAAATTTGATACTGGAGACCTTCGCTAAAATCTGTCGAGAATATCAAAATTTTTGTTAAAATCGGACAAGGATATCGGGCACTTTACATACCGACTTTTGTACGTTTCACTGTTGCCGGCGACATAAATCGCCATTAACAGCAGTTCAACAATGTAACATATGCATTGTCTTATCCTGTCACTCTCACGTAACACAGTACACACTGTTACATTTCCATGGCAACAATGGTTACGCGAACGCGCCACAATGCCATGTTGTACGTAAATTTCATACCTTGTTACTTATGGAGTGTGCTTTCACTCAGCGTTCGCTGACAAAAAACACAACTTCAAACTGATTGAACTCCATCAGGCTGCAGGTTTCACTACAATGTAATTGGGGTTCGATTCCCCACACAGACATACATTACCTTCTCCACAATCTTCAGACACGCTCTAGAACCCACCTAGCACCTTATCCAGCGGCCCATTAATGAAGATCCCTCATACCGCGGTCAAACAGCCGACCCTCATACGTCCCCATGGTTTGATATTTAAATTAGCACAGGCACAGATCTTTATTCTTGAACTAATAAGGCAGTCCAGCAACTGATATGCCACAAGCAGCGTCACCTGTTCAAATATCGAAGGAAAATCAACCACCACACGTGCGAAACAGTATACCAATGTAGACCGGACATGCGGCTACGAAATGACAATCACGAAGCGCATCACAGCTCTCACTATTGCAGCAGCAGAGCTGAGAAACTGTCAGCGTTACGGCTTTGCCTGCAGGGGTCTTTGACCAGACATGTAATTTAATTCACAATTTGTGTAAACACAAACTCCAACCGATATTAATACACGCACCGGCGGTGGCCTGTGGCCGAAAGCATACTGGACTTTCGCTGGCATTACCAGAGAAAGTCCGGCCGAACATCTGAAATCCATCGATATCGGGGGCTTTAAAACACTTTTCTTGTTTCCGTTCCAAGCTCTTGACACACAAACTTGGGGGCGCTTCTAAGAGGACCGAACGGCACCTCTCATCTGCGAAGACCCCCCCCTCCCCTCCCCAACCTGTCACAGTTTCGTCAGTTCACTGCGGGCTATCTGGACATTTCACTTTATTACCAAATATTTAGTGTTTTCTTGTGCCAAACATGGAAAGAAAACCGAAAAAGGTAGTGGGAACAAAAACGAGAAACGCAACAGACTTGGAAACGAGTGTAAAAAGAAAGCAGCAAAAAACTGGTTGAACAATATCGGCCATGGCATGCAGTACTGTGGTGCACGACAAGACGCGGCCGTCGGAAAGCCAAGCCGTCGTAAGTCGGAGTGCGTCTGCAGGAGAGCTCCGTCCATGTTAGAAGCACCATTATGGATTATAGCATTTGTAGAAACGGGTAGTTCCGACTTAGTGTTTTCTGTTGAACTTTCATATACTAAGATTAGTCTCCAATTTATACGTATAAAGATCCAGTCCGTACCGCGCAGTAAACACTCCGTCTCGGTTATAAAAACCAGTCAGTTAATGCTGTATAGGAAATAATCGCTGTTAGTTCTCAGATCCACACAATACACATAAATACACTGTGTGGGCAGAACGCAGAATTATATATAAAGATCCAGTCCGTACCGCGCAGTAAACACACTCCGTTTCGGTTACAAAAACCAGTCAGTTAATGCTGTATAGGGAAATAATCGCTGTTTGTTCTCAGATGCACACAAAACACATAAATACATTGTGTGGGCAGAACGTAGGATTATATACAAAGATAGTCCGTACCGCGCAGTAAACACACTCCGTCTCGGTTACACAAACCAGTCAGTTAATGCTGTATAGGGAAATAATCGCTGTTTGTTCTCAGATCCACACAAAACACATAAATACACTCTGTGGGCAGAACCTAGAATTATACATATAAAGACCCAGTCCGTACCGCGCAGTAAACACTCCGTCTCGGTTATAAAAACCAGTCAGTTAATGCTGTATAAGGAAATAATCGCTGTTTGTTCTCAGATCCACACAAAACACATAAATACACTGTGTGGGCAGAACCTAGAATTATATATAAAAACCCAGTCCGTACCGCGCAGTAAACACACCCCGTCTCGGTTATAAAAACCAGTCAGTTAATGCTGTATAGGGAAATAATCGCTGTTTGTTCTCAGATCCACACAAAACATATAAATACACTGTGTGGGCAGAACGTAGAATTGCTGTGTGTTAAACCTGCCACTACATACAGTAACCGTTGGGCTCTTGAGGGCTAAGCTTTCCCCGCAGTTTATTTACGGTTCACACGCATGCCATAATTAAAAGCGACAATTTCCCTACACATCATTAACCGTCTCTCCTTTGTAATGCCGACGCAGTGCGTTTACTCTAACGTAAGAACGTAACGACAGACTTCAAGCTTTCAAGTGGTCAAGTCCTCTTTCACATGGTTTACACGTTCTGCGCCGTTGGCTGTACGTTTTACAGTTCTTCACATAATCGCACCTACACTGCAAAAGTGAAATCTACAGTTCAGGAGGCATTCAATTTCTAAACGGTAACACAATCCGACGCGCAACAGCAAATTAGGGGCTGTTACAACAGTGCGACGGGGGACCACGGTAGCACAGTGGTTAAGGTGCTGTGCTACAAATCGGAAGGTCGCTGGTTCGATCCCTGCTGGTGTCAGTGGATTTTTCATTGACATAAAATCCTTCCGATCGCACTATGGCCTTGGGGTCGACTCAGCCTCTAGCAGAAATGAGTACCAGGAGTATTTCCTCGGGGTAAAGGCGGCCGGTGCGTACGGCTGACAACCTACCACCATCCTGTGCCGTTCTCACGAAATCTGGGAGCCTTAACTTCCTGGAACCCTCTGGGCCTGTCCTGGCCTGTAATGGGACTTCTTTACAACAGTGCGACGAACACACCATGGATATGACAGTCACCAGGCTTAACCTTGCAAGGCCCGCTGGTCAAGACTGCAACACTAACACACCATGCAGGCACATGAGGGGAATGGACGTACAGCTCCACTCACCCTTAACCTCGGCACCAGATGTCATAAGCGCCTACGTTACCTACTAAACGGGAAGGTGCAGGACTCCAGAGGCGTTACGGACGTTTCGGTAAAGGTGAGAAGGTATAAGAATGAGGGAAGGGAGGTGAGAGGTCAACCCTCGGGAAATTGCCCATCGACACGCGTGGAACAGGAGGCTTGGGTGACTGTCCGGAGCCAGGCAGGGCCTTTTGGAGAAGAGAAAACTACGTCCCTCCTGCCCGCAATCGCCAGCCCATCGCTTCCTATACCGACTGAGCCATCCTAGCTCCCGCCAAAGTTCGAACGTCACTTCGCCAGGTTGTTCCCAATCAGCACGGTCGCAGGACCGGTCCGAGCATCACTTAGTTCATTACTAAGATGTTTCTGCATGCAAGGAGACGTTTATGGAATATTACATCAGCCAAGCAGTTCAAACACAGAGATGGACCGGACCTCTCGGCAGGCACGGACGTGGCTGAAGACGAGAATATCCGTGAATGAAGCAAATGTATAATGTGCAGCTGCAGCAAAGTAAGGAAATGGCATTGGTCATACGCGCTTTCACACGGTGCAAGAATCATAACAATATAGCATTCCGTTTGGGAGCAGCACCACTTTACATCATGCATTTGCTTTGCAATCACGGCTGACAGACATTTTCCTGGTCTATGGATTGGGCGTGGAGGACAAACACGAAGGATTACGCCAAGTCGCAATCTTCTTTCATTTTTTTTTTTCTTCGGTTGACCACACAGGTTGTCTACCTTCGAAATCCAAGCACACCTGACCAAGTTCAAGATACTTTGGCGCTGTTCCTCTTAACCTAGCAGGCAGTTTCCGGGTTATGTAACATGCGACTTGCGCAAACTCGGACTTAGTTACGAATTTTCGTTAGTTTTTAATACAGTAATCATTAAATGTACTTTGTGTGTTTCATATGAAAAAATGATAGCATATAACAATCTAAACACGCAGACTGTGACACAGTAAAAACGTACGCAAAACGGATAAGATGTGGTAAGTGCGGGTGGGGTCAACTCCGACTTAGGGAAATTTCTGGTTACGTAACAGTTTGAGGAACGGGTCGGACACTGTACTGAACGGGTGTTCCAGGTTGCCCTGGACGGTACAGCAGGAGCCTCAAACCGGTGACAGAAATGTAGGCAATACAGTGCTCTGTTTAGCCAGCACAGTCACTGAACAGCATGTACTAGATTTACTGTCATCCTGTACACAGTGCTTCAGGCGGTACGCTTAAACCGTTAAAATGGTGTACTATCAGGACCACCTGGTCTCATACGCACGAACACTCTGCACCGTGCATTACTTCACAACACCACGCAACTGTTTCCTCACACATCAACCGGTTGCTTCTTATAACGAACGAACGTTCCTTCGACTGCCTGACCCGGACGACGGACGCACAAATCTCCTCCGAAACGTCGGTATCTATTAACCAGCGGACAGGACGCCAAGTCGCAGAAAAACCTGCCCTGCACGGTAGCAACTGACAGCTACAGCTGGAGTCTGCAACCGCAGACGAAGACGCGCCTTGGGCTCTGGCGGTAAATCGCCGGCATGAAACTGCACGGGCCCCAGGTTCGATCCCAGGTTATTCCGTGTGAGATTCGTGTTGCACAAAGTGTCACGGTGACAGGTTTCTCTCCCAGTATTTCGCTTTCCCCTGTCAGTATCAATCCACCAATGCTCCGTACTCATCTGCATCTTAACACTGCTATTACAGCGGGCGAAGCCCGCGAACCTTGAAGCATATCGGGCAGCAATGGACAGTACTTTCACGTCTCTGTGCTGTATGCATCCATCGAAGGACACCACAATGAGACGTTAGGCACTAACTGCTCTTTGATAGCGAGAAAGCTCGGCCATTACCAGAACTTTCGTGCAGAAAATTCATCGCCAGACTTCTCACGAAAACCCTAACCGCCCCTTTCACTGTCGCACAACACAGCGTCTAGGAGCTCCCTGTGTGGGCTCAAGTGACACCGCAGTGTCAGGCTTCACGGTGTCACACCCAAAGACCACAACACTGACCACCCCACACCACACCTATACCGGGGGCAGGTGCTGCTGACAGGACAAGTTGCCTTCCGAATACAAAGTTTGGATAGACTGAGGGGGTTCACAGCTTCACTGGCTGAGGGCCTTGTGTCTGTGTGTCAGTGTGTGTGTGGGGGGTCACTTCGGATGCAGGCTTCCGTAACGAGTGTCTGCCAGCCAACCGTGGTCCGTCTTTAACCGTGCGGAATCCAGCTGTACCTGTACTGCAGACACAAGCTGCGACATTTTGCCCACGAAGGGTATTCGTCCGTTTAGGCACGATTATCTCAACGAAAAGCGTTATTCCCCTTAAGAGTGACCGCCCGGTCTGCACAATGCACACTGATTATGTACCCGGACAAGCGCCGGTCGAATCCCAAACTCGTCACCATGTCCCATTTCCTTATGGCATTCGGCAAATCCCCCCGGCCTTCGCCATAGTCACGTTCTAGAAGGTCCGACGCAAGTCGGAACACAGTATGCATATATATGGTCACTACGTATATACAGGGTGTCCCAGGAGGAATGTGCCAGACTTCGGGAGAGTGTTCCTTATGTTAAAGTATACCGATATAACCCAAAACACCTATATCCAAAGTTGAACGGTTACGGAGATAATGGC
>Ga0131853_10017499_pt1 | contig 13048 bp, 21 predicted proteins | sample TergutLab28metaG_FD_92764 | JGI IMG/M metagenome (GOLD analysis project Ga0131853, IMG submission 92764) | Labiotermes labralis P1 segment gut microbial communities from Petit-Saut dam, French Guiana - Lab288 P1 (version 2) (version 2) | ecosystem: Host-associated > Arthropoda: Insects >...
CCCAGTGCTTCGATTTTCTCAGCGGCGGTGTTGCTGTACTGGTTGACTTGTACGGTAAGCTTTTTCTTTAGTTCGCCGTTTCCGAGGATTTTTACGCCGTCCCTTGGGTTGGACACCAAGCCTTTTTGTTTAAGGGCTTTGATATCAACAACCGCGCCGTCATCGAAAACGTTTAATAGTGCTACATTTATTGCTACAATTTCTTTGGTATTGCGACATTTAAAACCTCTTTTTGGTAGCCTTCTGTAAAGGGGCATTTGCCCGCCTTCAAACCCTACCTTGCCGCCACTGCCTGAGCGGGACTTTTGACCTTTATGACCTCGTCCCGAGGTTTTTCCGTTGCCGGAACCGTGGCCTCTACCGCGCCGCCAGCCTTTTGTTGTTGCGCCTTTGGCAGGTTTTAGTTCACCTAGTTTCATGGCAGCCTCCTTATTGGTTTACTTCTTCAACCTTGAGCAAGTGCCGCACTTGATGAACCATACCGCGGATCGCAGGGTTGTCTTTTTGGATAACGGTGGAGTTGAGCTTTCTAAGCCCTAGGGCTTCCACCGTGAGTTTGTGTTTTGGTTTTACGCCGATAGTCGAGCGTACTAAGGTTATTTGCAATTGTGCCATTTCTACCCCTATCCTATCCCGCCATCGGCGGCGGAGTATATTTATTTTTATGCTTCCAGAATTTCTTGTACGGTTTTACCGCGCAGTCTTGCCACCTCTGAAGGGGTCTTGATTGCCTTTAGCCCTTGTAGGGTTGCTTTGACTACATTGTGTTTATTGTTAGAGCCGATAGATTTGGTTACGATGTTACGGATACCCGCTAGCTCAAGTACTGCGCGCATCGCGCCGCCTGAAATAACGCCGGTTCCCTCTGGGGCCGGGCGCATTAGTACTTTGGCTGCCCCGAAGTTACCTATGATTTCATGGAAGAGGCTATCGTTTTCGTTTCTTTCCACCTGCACCATGTTTTTCTTGGCATCTTCTTTGCCTTTGCGGATTGCTTCCGGGATTTCGTTGGCCTTGCCTAAACCTGCGCCTACGCTACCGTTACCGTCACCTACTATTACCAGCGCGGCAAAACGGAAGGTTCGTCCACCCTTTACAACCTTGGTTACGCGGTTAATATCAACTACACGATCTTGAAGCTCTAATGCGTTTGGGTCTACTTTATTCATAGGAATCTCCTTTTGAAACTAGAACTGAAGTCCGGCTTCCCTGGCTGCATCAGCCAGAGCTTTGACTTTTCCGTGATAAAGATAGCCGCCACGGTCAAAAACGATTGTTTCGATGCCTTTTTCCTTGGCTTTATTTGCAATCTCTGTACCTACAGCTTTTGCAGCATCCAAGTTGGAGGTTGACTCCAGTTCAGAATCCTTGAAAGCCATAGTCATTGTGGACGCGCTTACCAAGGTATGCCCGATATCGTCATCGATAATTTGCGCATAAATATGCTTATTGGATCTGAATACGGCAAGACGAGGACGCTGTGCCGTACCAGATAGATAACGCCGCAGCTTGTAATGGCGTTTCTGACGCGCAGCCGCGCGGGATGGTTTCTTAATCATAGTCTCTCACCTACCGATTATTTCTTACCGGCTTTACCGGCTTTACGTCTGATTCTTTCAGTCTCGTACTTAACACCCTTGCCTTTATATGGCTCGGGTTCGCGCTTGGAGCGAATATTGGCGGCATGTTGACCAACCTTTTCCTTATCTATACCGGAGACAGTAATCTTGGTATTACCCTCGACTGTGGTGGTTACACCCTCTGGGTCTTCCATTTCTATTGGATGAGAATACCCTAATGTAAGCGTAAGCTTGTTTCCAGCCTTGGCAGCACGATAACCTGTACCGTTAATCTCCAGTTTCTTTTCGAAGCCCGTGGTCACACCCACTACCATGTTGTTTACCAAAGTGCGGGTAAGACCGTGAAGGGCTTTAAATCTTTTTAAGTCGTTTGGGCGGGTTATTTTTAGCTGCCCGTCTTCATGTGCGATGTTCATGTCGGGAGAAAGTTTGCGGGTAAGCTTGCCCTTAGGCCCTTCAACTGTTAGAAGATTGCCTTCTTTTAAGTCGAACTTAACTCCTGAGGGAATTACCACTGGAAGTTTACCGATCCTTGACATGTTCTGCACCTCCTTCTGAATTTATTGCAATCACTTAATTACCAAACAAATGCAAGTACTTCGCCACCTACGCCCAGCTTACGGGCTTCCTTGTCAGTTACTATGCCTTTGTTTGTAGAAACAATAGCAAGCCCAAGCCCATTGAGAACCTTGGGCAGGTCTTCGCAGCCTGCATAGACCCTCAAGCCCGGCTTAGAGATGCGTTTTAGACCGGCGATTACCTTGTCACTCTTGCTACGACCATACTTTAGGGTTATACGCATGGTCTGCTTTACGCCGTCTTTTATTATTTCATAGCCTTTGACATAGCCTTCTTTTTGCAAAATTTGTGCAATGGCGACTTTCTCCTTGGATGATGGAATGTCAACCTTGTCATGTCTGGCTGTGTTGGCATTACGAATCCTGGTGAGCATATCCGCTATAGGGTCGGACAACATATGCGCTCCTCCTTCTGTTTACAACTTATTACCAGCTGGCTTTGCGTACACCGGGGATTTGCCCTTTGTACGCTAGTTCTCTGAAGCAGATACGACAAATGCCGTATTTACGCAGGTTTGCGTGAGGTCTGCCACAAATATTGCAGCGTCTGTACGCTCTGGTTGAGAACTTTGGTGGTTTTTGTGATTTTAATATAAGTGCTTTCTTTGCCATATTAACCTCCTGCCCGCTCATGCGGGGAAAGCTTTTCGAGCGAGGGACGGGCTACGCCGTCTCCGCGCACTCCTTCAGTTGTTACTGCTGACCAGCTCTGATAAAGGGCATTCCGAACAGGGATAGAAGCTCTCTTGCTTCTTCATCTGTGTTGGCTGTGGTTACGAAGACCACTTCCATGCCTCTGAGCTTGTCAATTTGATCATATGAAATCTCTGGGAAAATCAGCTGTTCTTTGATCCCTAGGGTGTAGTTGCCTCTGCCATCGAAGGCATCCGGGCTTACGCCGCGGAAGTCTCTTACACGGGGGATGGCTACGTTTATTAGCCTGTCTACAAAGCTGTACATTTTAGAGCCTCTTAATGTTACCTTTGTGCCTACTGGCATTCCGGCTCTGAGTTTAAAGGCTGAAATTGATTTCTTTGCTTTGGTTACCACCGGCTTTTGACCAGTTATAACTGCGATATCGTTAGTGGCGTGCTCTATGACTTTAGCATTTTCTTTTGCTTCGCCTAGACCGATGTTAACCACTACTTTTTCGATTTTGGGTACAGCCAGCTTGTTCTTATATCCGAATTTCTTCATCATTGCATCGATGACTTCGGTATCGTACATGCCTCTTAACCGACTCATGGTTTCCTCCTAGCTATTGGGGCGCGCGATTCCATCCGCACGATAGCTCTTATTCTATAACTTCTCCGGTTGACTTAGCATAGCGTTGCTTTGTTACCACACGCTTTTGCTTGCCGTCCACCTCTGTTACTTCTACATTCACTTTGAACCCAAGACGGGTAGGCTTTCCTTTGTGGACATACATTACATTGGAAAGATTCATTGCCGCCTCGGTACGAGTGATACCACCAGATTGATTGGCACGATTGGGCTTTTGATGTTTTGTTTGCATGTTTAAGCCTTCTACGATTACGCGATTTTTTTCGCGATCAATCATTAGCACCTTGCCGGTACGACCGATTTCTTTGCCTGCCACGACTTGTACTGTATCATCGCGACGGATCTTTGTTTTAGTTTTTGCGGGTTTCGATTTCATGGTTACCTCACTTTACAGCACTTCCGGTGCCAATGAAATTATGCGGGAGAACTGCTTTTCCCTTAGCTCTCTTGCCACCGGGCCAAAGATACGTGTGCCCCTTGGGGTCAAGTCTTCCTTAATTATTACGGCTGCGTTTTCATCAAAACGGATGGATGAACCGTCAGGACGGGATAGCCCTTTGACGGTACGAACTATTACTGCACGTACAACCTCACCCTTTTTGACAACGCCACCTGGGGTTGCGTCTTTTACGGCGCACACAATAATGTCACCGACATTACCATATCTGCGTTTACTGCCGCCTAATACACGAATACATAGAAGCTCTTTCGCGCCAGAGTTATCAGCGGAACGGAGCCTGGATTCTTGTTGAATCATTGAAGCTTCCTCCTTCTTGGGAGTGGTTCTATTTCGCTTTTTCTATGATGGAAACCAGTCTCCAACGCTTATCCTTGGAAAGAGGACGTGTCTCCATGACCCTTACTCTGTCACCGATATTACAATCGTTGAGCTCGTCATGGGCCTTTAATTTATAGGTGCGTTTTACGATTTTGCCTATTACGGGGTGCTTTATGCGGTTTTCTACAGCTACGACGATTGTCTTATCCATCTTGTCGCTTACAACTCTGCCGACTCTTGTTTTGCGTAGGTTCCGCTCTTGGGTTTTCTCTGGTTGCACCGTGTTGCCTCCCTTACTCATTAACTTGTGGCTACCGCTTCTTGTTTCCTAGCTGCTCTGGAAATAGGCTTCTTGCCTTCTCCTTTTACGCGCTGGGTGATTACGGTCTGTATCCGTGCGATATTTTTCCGAACTTCGTGGATTCTTGCTGTGTTGTCTAGCTGGTTGGTCGCGTTTTGGAAACGCAGTTGGAAAAGTTCCTTCTTGGTGCTGACCAGCTCTTGGTTTAATTCTTCCACGGATTTATCGTTAAGGGATGCCAGGTATTTCTTTGATTTCATGACCTCAGCCTCCTTTGATTTATTGCGCTTCAGCTGCTGCTAGTGCTTCGGCTTCTGCGATTTGCTCCGCCTTAGTTACGATTTTACATTTTATCGGAAGCTTGTAGGAAGCCAACTTGAGGGCTCTGCGGGACAATTCCTCATCGGCACCTGAGATTTCGAACATTACGCGTCCTGGTTTTACAACTGCTACCCAATACTCGGGTGAGCCTTTACCGCTACCCATCCTCGTTTCCGCAGGTTTTTGCGTAACAGGTTTATCCGGGAAAATTTTTATCCAAACCTTACCACCACGGCGCATTGTACGGTTGAGTACGATACGTGCGGATTCGATTTGGTTGGCAGTGATCCATGTTGGCTCCATTGCTACGAGGCCATAATCTCCGTAGGTAATGGAATTACCTCTGAGTGCTTTGCCTGTCATTCTGCCGCGGAACTGCTTGCGACGTTTTACCCTTTTGGGCATTAGCATGATTACGTCCTCCTTCCCTGTTATCTCTTCTTGGTCTGTCTTCGCGCTGTGGTAGGATATTATCACCTTTATACAGCCATACTTTTACACCTAGCTTACCATAGGTGGTTTGTGCTTCAGCGAAGCCATAATCTATATCCGCGCGTAGAGTTTGTAGTGGGATTGAGCCTTCATGATAGCTTTCAGTTCTTGCAATTTCCGCTCCGCCTAGGCGACCAGACACTGCTGTTTTGATGCCACGCGCACCCATTTTCATTGTGCGTCCCATTGCCTGCCTCATTGCACGGCGGAAAGTAACGCGGTTTTCAAGCTGAAGGGCTATATCCTCGGCTACGAGCTGGGCATCAAGCTCTTTTCGCTTGATTTCTACGATGTTGACATCGACCTTACGCTCATCCGCGCCTACGCCGATTAGCTTTTGAAGCTCGCTAGTCAAATCCAAGATGGCTTGACCGCTGCGACCTATGATTATACCAGGGCTTGCTGTGTGGATAGTTATTTTTACCCTGTCAGTTGTACGCTGGATTCTTATCTTAGAGACTTGGGCTTTGTAGAGCTTGGTCTTTAGATGTGTACGAAGTTTGTAGTCCTCGTGTAGGAGCTTAGCGTAATCGCGCTCTGCGTACCATACGGAGTCCCATTCTTTGTTAATGCCCAGACGCAGACCGTGGGGATTTACTTTTTGACCCATAGTTTCACCTCTCGTTTAAGATAATCGTGATATGGCTCATCTTCTTGTTGATGCGGTATGCGCGCCCTTTTGCTCTGGGCTGTATACGCTTTAAGGTGGGCCCCTGGTTAGCGATTACTTCTTCTACAAATAGTTCAGACCTGTCCAGTCCGTGGTTTTCCTCTGCGTTGGCGGCGGCGGATTTTAGCACTTTTGCCACTAGGTACGCGCCATATCTTGGCGAGTAGTTTAGGATGGCTGCGGCTTCGTCTACGCCTTTGCCCTTGATTTGCTCCAGCACTATGCGCGCCTTGGTGTCGGAAATACGGGCAAACATATGATGTGCATGTGGACGAGTTTCTTTGTTTTCGGCGTTACGTGTTTGTTTATATTGACTTCTTGATCCTTTAGGCATTGGAACCTCCTATTTCACGCGGCTGCGTTTTTCGGCATCCTTGCCGTGTCCGCGGTAAGTGCGGGTCGCGGCAAATTCGCCTAACTTGTGACCGACCATATCTTCTGTGATGTACACAGGGACATGCTTACGACCATCGTGTACTGCTATTGTATGACCTATCATTTCTGGGAAAATGGTGGAACGACGTGACCAGGTTTTGATTACCTGTTTGCTTGTTGTTTGGTTCATTGCATCGACTTTTTTTAGAAGATGATCATCTGCGAATGGACCTTTTTTAAGTGATCTACCCATATTAATTTGTGCCTCCTTAGCGGCGGTAAAACCGGTTGTGTTGAAAATCGCTTTGCAATTTTCAACAAAATGGGGGTGGGGTTACTTACTGCCGCGCTTACGGACTATATACTTGTTGCTTTGCTTATTTTTCTTACGGGTTTTGTAGCCTAGTGCCGGCTTACCCCATGGTGTTGATGGTGCAGGGCGACCGATTGGTGAGCGCCCTTCGCCGCCACCGTGAGGGTGGTCATTGGGGTTCATGACAGAACCTCTAACGGTTGGCCTGATTCCCATATGACGCTTTTTACCTGCTTTACCAATGTTGATCAGCTCGTTGTCCAGGTTGCCGATTTGACCGATTGTTGCGCGGCAGTTTACGGGAACCATTCTCATCTCACTGCTTGGTAGGCGTACTGTGGCGTATTTTTCGTCTTTTGCCATTAGCTGGGCTACGTTACCGGCTGAGCGAACCAGCTGCCCGCCTGCGCCTGGCTTCATTTCTATATTGTGGATTTCTGTGCCAACTGGAATGGATTTCATGGGAAGGGAATTGCCAATACGAACTTCCGCTTCTGTTCCGCTCATTAGCTTGTCGCCTACTTTGAGACCGTGGGGAGCTATGATGTATCTCTTTTCCCCATCGGCGTAGAAGAGGAGGGCTATATATGCGGTACGGTTGGGATCGTATTCTATTGCGGCTACCTTCGCGGGTACGCCGTCTTTGTTGCGCTTGAAATCTATGATTCTATATTTGATCTTTGCCCCGCCGCCTCTATGGCGAACAGTGATTTTACCTTGCCCGTTGCGTCCGGAATGCTTCTTTAGGTGAACGGTAAGGCTTTTTTCCGGTGTTGACTTTGTGATTTCCGCAAAGTCAGACACGGTCATCTGTCGTTGAGAGGGGGTTATGGGTCTATAGCGTTTTACTCCCATAATATTTACTCCTTCAGGTTAGAGATTAAATTCCTTCGAATAGTTCAATGCTACCGGCTGAAAGGGTTACCAGGGCTTTTTTGCGCTTAACAGTGCGACCTGGGCGGAAGCCCCCTTCGGAAGTGCGGCGGTGGCGTTTCTTTGGATGTGTTGTTTGGGTGTTGACCTTTGCCACTTTGGTGCCGGAGAAGAGCTTTTCAACTGCTTCCTTGATTTGAACCTTAGTTGCGTCGGGGTGTACGTAGAATGCGTAGCATTGATCTTCTAAGAGGGTCATGCTTTTTTCTGTCATTAGGGGCTTGAGGATTATGTCATAGTATTTAAGATCCGCCATTATGCATACACCTCCTGCATTTCTTCAATTGCTTCCTTGGTTACTACAAATGTATCGTAGTTGAGGATGTCATAAACATTGATTGTATTGACGGCTGCGGTTTTGACGTTTGGGATGTTGCGGGCGGAGAGGATTACGTTTTTATTGCTGCCGGTCATTACGAAAAGGGCTTTGCCTAGTTCTAAGTTGCTGCATACTTCTATCATTGATTTTGTCTTGATTTCTGGCAGATCCAAGCTTTCTAGTACTACCAGCTTGCCTTGATTGACCTTGTCGGAAAGTGCGGATTTAAGGGCAAGTCTTTTTTGTTTCTTGTTAAGCCTTACTGAGAAATCTCTTGGCTTTGGGGCGAAGACTACGCCGCCGCCTACGAAATGCGGAGCACGGATGGTGCCTTGACGAGCGCGACCTGTGCCTTTTTGTCTCCAGGGCTTGCGACCACCACCACGAACTTCTGAACGGGTCTTGGTTGACTTGGTGCCTTGGCGTTGGTTGGCGAGGTATTGTACGATTGCCATGTGGATGGCATGTTCATTGACTTCTACTCCGAAAATGGAGTCTGTCAATTCGATTTCGCCTACGGTTTGACCTTTAATGTTTTTAATTGGTACTGATGGCAAATGAATCACTCCTTTAAGGGGGAAAACCCCTGCTCCCCGCTAAAGCGGGGGGATAAGCCCGTCGTTGCTTCCACTTTGGGGTCGCTTGCCATGCGACATTACTGCTTGACGGTATCTTTGATGGTTACCAGCGCGCCTTTAACTCCGGGAATCGCGCCTTTTATTAGAAGAAGATTCTTCTCTGGATCTGCTCTTACGATTTCTAAATTTTGAATGGTGATTTTCTTTGCACCCATGTGACCGGGCATTTTTTTACCTTTGCGGACACGACCTGGGGTGGTACCTGGCCCCATGGAGCCTAGCCCCCTGTGGTACTTAGAACCGTGGGTAAGTGGCCCGCGAGACTGCCCATGACGCTTGATCGCACCCTGGAATCCTTTACCTTTAGAGGTTGCGGATACATCCACAAGGTCGCCTGCGGTAAACATGTCAGCCTTGATTTCTTGACCGACTTCAAACTGGTCGCAATCTTCCAGCCTAAATTCGCGGAGGTATCTGCGAGGGGCGTTGCCTTTTACGTTGGCTTTGTAGTGACCTTTTTTGGGCTCGTTGACTTGCTTTGGTTTAATAGAGTCAAAACCTACTTGTAATGCGGCATAACCATCGTTTTCTACTGTTTTTTTCTGAACAACGAGGCATGGACCGGCTTCCAGTACGGTAACGGGTGTTACTGTTCCGTCTGGAGCGAATACTTGGGTCATTCCAAGTTTCTTCGCTAATAATGCTTTCTTCATTTATGTCACGTCCTTAACGAGTGTTATCGGAATCAATTTTTCTATTTTACTTCTACTTTAATGTCCACGCCTTCGGGCAGGTCAAGACGACCTAGTGCATCCGCCGTCTTTGGTGTAGATGCGTGAATGTCAATAAGGCGCTTATGAGTTCTCATCTCAAATTGCTCGCGTGAATCTTTATACTTGTGTACCGCACGGAGGATTGTGACAACTTCCTTTTTGGTTGGAAGAGGGATTGGACCTGAGACTCTTGCGCCGGTACGCTTTGCGGTTTCGATAATTTGCGTCACGGATTGGTCAACTAATTTGTGGTCATAGCCTTTGAGATTAATTCTAATGATTTGGTTTTGCATAGGGTTCCTCCATTTACGCTCTGGCTTATACGCAGCCGGGTGTGTCATTGCTATCGGCGCAAAAACGCCTGTTTCCAGTATCTTTACGGAACAGGCGAGATAATACTCTATATATTATGGGAAGTCAAGGGGGAATTTGATTTTTTTTAGACTTTTGCTATTCACACATAGAAATTTAAGCTTTAAACAGTTTCGGCAGAGCTGAAATCGCGAACGCTTCTACGCGAATTCAGCGATAGGCGAGACCGTTTAAAACTTAATTGCGATAATTTTGGTTTCATTATAACATGAATACAGTGAAGTGATGTAACGGCTTAAAGCGCGCCATTTATACATCAATATGATTTTGGCATTGCTATTTTTACATGAAAAAACCGGTATGCTAGCATACCACTTTTGATCTCACAGCACATATGATTTGGAGTGTTTGAAAATGAATGAACTTTTTGTGGTCTTTTCAAGTAGTTTGATCGCATTAATACTATGTATCGTCGTGGGTTATATCTGCCGTCGCAGGCAGATGTTTAATGACACCCATACATCAGGGATAGCGGAGCTGCTTGTCAAGGTTGCAATGCCTTGTTCGGTTTTCATGTCGCTTATGCGGCCCTTTACTATGGAGCTTTTTTGGGAGAGCATTGCGACATTTTTTATTGCCGGTGCGGTTTATCTGGCGGGCGGGCTTGTTGGATATATTCTTGGCCGGGTGTTTAAAACCGACTTGAAGGCAAGGCAGGTTTGGATTTTTGGGGTTGGATTTGGCAATGTCGGGTTTATGGGCTTGCCGGTTATACAGGCTGTTTTTGGAGTTGAGGGGCTTTTCTATGTAGCTATGGCACTTGCGAGTTTTAATTTACTTAATTTTACGTGGGGGATATGGCTATTTGACAAGTCCCAGGTGACCGGACTTGTGAGGGCTATAATTCGCAATCCCGCACTGCTTGCCACCTGTGTTGGGTTTGTGTTTTTTCTGACAGGCTTACGGCTGCCGCAAGCCATTGAAGGCGGGGTCTCACTTATTGCGGGGATGACTTCGCCTATTTCCATGATACTAATCGGGGCAATTTTGGCAAAGCAGCGGTTAAAGGACGCGCTCGTGGATATAAAAATACTGCCGCCGGTTGCAGCAAAGCTGATAGCCATGCCAATTTTGACATGGCTATCCCTCAGGTGGGTGGTGCCCAACCCGTTGATGCTCGGGGTTATTGTCACTCTAATGGCAATGCCAACCGCCGCAACTACGGCAATTTTTGCAGAGCAGTTTAAGGGAGATTCAGCAATGGCGGCAAAGCTAGTGGTTGTTAGTACGATTCTTTGTGTGGTTACGGTGCCGCTTATTTCGCTGTTGTTATAAAATCAGGTTGGATAGTCCAGCTTGGAAAAATGATAATGCATTTGCTTCTTAAATTGCGCAAGTGAATCATACATCATCTCACGGATACCCATGGGGCTTATCTCAAATCTTCCTCTGATAGAGTAGTATAGTATAACCCAATGGATTTCTACCACTGTGTAAGTAAAATTGAAAATAACCACTCTGGGATTTTCCTTTCGTATGAGCGCAAGGCATTCTAAGAATGCATCCTTGAGTTCATTCATATCCACACCCCAGGGGTTATCATCTGTGGCGGGGCCTTTGATAATCATTTTATCCATGTCACTGGCTTGCAAGATTATTTCGCGCAGTACTCCGCTCTTATCCATTATTTCCATTATTCCACTCCTATCTTAAGAACCGCTTTTATGCTAGGCGCACCTTGGCCTACCTTTATTGTTTGCCATTTTGAGCATTCGTCAAGATACCACTTGAAATCATTGCCGACCATGGATATGGATGCTAGAAACTCCGCGGACTTCCCAATGACAATGTATTTTTCTATAGGTTTGCAAAGCTCTCCATTTTTTATTACATAGCCAGATTTTATTTTGCAGGCAAAATCTCCGTTTACATCTCCGAATGCATCATCGGATTCCTCCAGAAAATATCCGTCATTAGTGGACGCAATCATTCCCGCAAGATCATCATTATGGGGCAGTAATGCGGTGTTACGCATACGTACTATTGGCTCGTTATACACTTGTGAAGCTCTGGCATTACCGGTTAGGGGAATGGAAAGAGCATCAGCGGTATACTTGTTTGTCATGCAAGAACCCATCTTACCTTTTTTGATTATGCATACATCGACTGCTGGAGTACCCTCATCGTCAAAATACATGGGGATGGGGCATGCTTCGCCAAAAGCAGTGTGAGCATAGTCCATAATGGTTATCTTGTTCGACATTGATGGCAAGCGCAGAAAAGGCGATTGAAAACCGCAGGCTAACCTAAAATCCGCTTCTGCCATATGACCAACAGCTTCGTGTATCAACTGGCTGGTTACTTGTGGTGAGAGAATGCATGTGTGCTGTTTCATGTGTGATTACCTCCAATTTTAAGTATTTCATCGCAACGAGATTGTACTTGAGGGTCATGTGTGATGATTACGATGATTTTTTCTTTTTTTATGTGATTTAAATAATCTATAAACCGTACTGTGGTGCCGGAATCCAATGCTGAAGTTGGTTCGTCGAAGATCATAACGGTAGGATTTTTGTTAAGAACCGCAAGGATTGCGATTTTTTGTTTTTCACCGCCTGAGATATTGTTGTTGGTTTCGTTGATTTCATAGTCGAGGTTGTATTTACGGAAGAACTCGGTCATGTTGAGTATTTCGATACATTTATTAAGATGTTCGTTTTTGATGATTACGTCGTTTTTGTCATAAATTAAGTTGTAGAGAATGCTATCGCTAATTAGCTCCGGTTCCTGGGAGGCATAACCGATGTGATTTCTACGCACAATATCCATATCAATATCGCGTATGTCTGTGTGGTTATAGGTTATTTCTCCTGTATACTCATTGATATATAAACCCATCATTAGGCTAATCATAGTAGACTTGCCTGCGCCGTTGGCTCCGGTTACGGCGTATATATTACCCTTAGTAAGAGATGCAACAAGATTACGAATCACCTGTTTTAAATCATCATTGTTGTACGAAAAACTCACATTGCGGAAGGCGATACTTCTCATATCATCCGGTACTGCCGCACCGTAGATTTCGGGTTCCTGGGCAAGTATCTCATCTATCCTATTGCATGAGACTTTCGCCTGTTGATAAGCCGCTCCCAGCCCATAAAAATATCTAGCTGACCCGAGCATCAAATTAAAATAGGCCGTAAATATCGTAAACATGCCGATGGTAAAATTGCCGTTTAGTATTTGCAGCCCGCCTATTACAAACAAGACGATTTGAGCAACTGTGGAGATAATTCCATCCATACCCGCGTATAAATAGCTCACTTTTTGGTTGCGCACAGCCGCGCGGTCAAGCTCGTAAAACTTCTCATCAGCCCGCATATTAAACTTATTTTGGATGGCGTTTATTTTTATTAGCTTTATATGCTTTAACTGCTCCAA
>Ga0131853_10017502_pt1 | contig 13047 bp, 3 predicted proteins | sample TergutLab28metaG_FD_92764 | JGI IMG/M metagenome (GOLD analysis project Ga0131853, IMG submission 92764) | Labiotermes labralis P1 segment gut microbial communities from Petit-Saut dam, French Guiana - Lab288 P1 (version 2) (version 2) | ecosystem: Host-associated > Arthropoda: Insects >...
ATTCGGGGTTCGAATCCCGCTGAGAACATAGATGTTCGCCTATTGTGTTTATGTGCTGCGTGGGTAGCGGGATATGCAACCAATTCATCACTCCGTCACAAGAATGCTATCGGATGTGTGTGCGTGTGTTTGTGTGAGTGTGTGTGTGAGTGTGTGTGTGTGTGACAGTGAGTGTGTGAGTGTGTGTGTGTGTGTGTGGCAGTGAGTGTGTGAATGTGTGTGTAGGTGTGTGAGTGTGTGTGTGAGTGTGTGACAGTGAGTGTGTGAGTGTGTGTGTGTGCGTGTGTGGCAGTGAGTGTGTGTGTAGGTGTGTGAGTGTGTGAGAGTGGTTTGTGTGTGAGTGTGTGTGTGTGACAGTATGTGAGCGTGAGTGTAGGTGTGTGAGTGTGTGAGTATGTGTGTGTGTGAGAAGTGTGTGTGTGTGTGTGTGAGAGAGTGGTGTGTGTGGTGTGTGAGTGTGTGTCGGAGTGAGTGTGTGTGTGTGTGTGTGTAGGTGTGTGAGTGTGTGTGTGTGAGTATCTAGTAGTGGTCTCGAAACTCCAAAACAGGCGGCCTAGGCCCCAGAAGGGTTGTTGCTACACACAAATTTATACAATTAACAAAGGAGCAACCCTCATTGAGTTTTAAAAGCTTTTGATTAATAAGACTTACTGATTAGTTAAACCATTCACTAATCTCAGATTATGGCTATAAAGCACAAGACAAGGTGACAGACAGTGTCTATGTAGGTTCGTTACAAGACCGTATTACATTCAGACCGATATCGATAACTTCATTCAGTGACACACTGCGCATATTATAGGGTTCTTTGTTATAACGAAGCAACCAGATCCTGGATCTTGCAAGTAGGATAGGTTGACTTAGGTTAGTTCAACATGGCCGCCAGCCGCAATGCTGTATTGTAGTTTGAAACGTTCATTTTGCTGATGCCTGAGGTCTAAGCAGGTACGAAAAGTAAAGTGTTTACTGTCCACACCATGAAGACACATGGGGGGGGGGGTAGAGGTATAAATCCACTCATTCTTAACCTCAGAAGAAGGGGGAAGTACGTGGTTAAATTCAAGCCCCGGCCGTCTTACTCCTGGTAAATAATTCCGTTACCAATTTGTTCTTTTCTCCGAATGTTCTTAGGTCGCATTGATCGTCTGAATAGGTAGATGGGGTGGTGAGACTACAGAACAGCCTGGTGATGACGGATAAACAGGAAATAGAACGGATGGGGAGACTACAGAACAGCCTGGTGATGACGGATAAACAGGAAATAGAACGGATGGTGAGACTACAGAACAGCCTGGTGATGACGGATAAACAGGAAATAGAACGGATGGTGCGACTACAGAACAACCTGGTGATGACGGATAAACAGGAAATAGAACGGATGGTGCGACTACAGAACAGCCTGGTGATGACGGATAAACAGGAAATAGAACGGATGGTGCGACTACAGAACAACCTGGTGATGACGGATAAACAGGAAATAGAACACCGCTAAAACAATATATTTTTGTGAGACTGGATTAAACTGGCTAAAAATTGGGCTTCTTTTTTGGAAAGTTGAAGCTTTGGGCCCTCACATTAGTAGGTTTCGGCACTTGGTTAGTTGCTCGGGCTATAGACAAGAGTTAAGGGACAGTCATACAGTAAATAGGGAGATGGCTATTTGTACATGGGCCGAAACATATTGCATACAAAGAATTGATCTGACTGACGGCTACTAGCCTTACGTATATACTGAAAGAACTGAGATAATACTTAAATGCACAGTGGCCACTGATTTGGCATTCAAAACTCTGCTCACACGCAACGAGAACTTTAACTCTCCCAATACACAGTTGTTGTGTCAGCAAACAACGTTAATAAATATTGGTTGTGTCAGTAAACAGCGTTAATTAACAGTGACTTTGTCAGTAAACAGCAGTAATAAAAAGTAGTTATGTCAGTAAACAGCATGAACAGAAAGTGGTGATGTCAGTAAAGACCATTAATATACAGTAGTTATGTCAGTAAAAAGCATTAATAGACCGTGGTGATGTCAGTAAAGACCATCAATATACAGTAGTTATGTCAGTAAAGACAATTAATCAACCAATCTTCGTAAAGCAGACACGTGTGTTTCCTGGAAGTTAAGAAGTTAACATTTAATGTCACTCAGATAAACTTCACCCTCAAAAAGGTTAAATCTCCATCCCCATCCCCCATCCCCCGTCCCCCGTCCCCCGTCCCCCAACCACCGTCCGCCATCCGCCATCCCCCATCCCCCATCCTCCATCCCCCATCCCCCGACCCTAAATACTCCAACTGTATCAACAAGATCTGGATGTCAGTTGTTCTTAACCCTGTGCCCCTAAGCCTGTACCTACACAGCAGTCGGACTGCCCCAGTCCACATCAGTCTCTGTCACCCTGTCCGCTCTAGCACCAGCTACATTACACAACGGCACAGTTCGTGGTGTGAAACTACAGATAAGGAAGTGAGCTTGTTGTCTAGTTATCTTGAACTGATGCAGACCCTTGTGGTATACACATATTATATTACAGGTACATAAACTATGTAATCAGCAGATTATAAATGTATACAGAGGGTCGAATCACTTTTCCAAAAGAATCTAGGACACACCTCAAAATTCTAGTAACCAGAAGGGTGACATAAAGCAAATTATATATACATGTGTGTGTGTGTGTGTATGTATATATATATATATATATATATATATATATATATATATACATACAGAGGACCCAAATATTAGGAGCCACCGAACAGAATTTATTGGCCACGAAGAGAAGGCCTCCGGGATTTGTTCACCGATATACAGGTGGTACATACGTATTTATATGTATACTTTGCTGAAAATGTACGTACGGGCTGAAAAGGGTCACATCCAGAATGTAAACTTACAACAGTTTACAATGTAATATTATATAAAACGATTTTGCAAACCCGAGTCATTATATTATTATCTTATACCGACAAAATTGTTAGGGTAGATACAGCTTAGACACAAGTCATTCAGTAAGTCCTTCGTCACCGCCAATTAAGCTAATACAATGACATCTTACTTCTATGTACAAGTTATTTTCAGAGCTTTCTAGACGCATATCGACTTTATCGGTTAGTACATCTCGATTATCGATCGTAAATGAGCTGCTAACAAACAAGAAACTCTTATTGTGTATTAAAACACTCGATGTTTTTTTTCCCCTAGAATATATTCAAGAATATTACGTCTAGTGACAAAAACACAGCAAATGTAGCTGAGTTTTACGTTCTGCGTTCATTTCCTAACTTGGTTATATAAGCCAGAATACTGAAAGGGCTCATAGGATCAGTAAAAGTCCGAGGCCTGTCGATATGTTTCATAACATTGTAAGTTTTTACGGTGAGGAGCTTTCAGCGCCCTGCCCAGCCCCCAAGTTGGAGGACCACCCCTCGTCGGCTGTACACGACTACTTGTTCAATATTTCCGCACCTACCCTCCATATTGGGGGCCATTCCTCCATCCGTAACCTGAGGACGCACCATGCCGTGGTGACAGGGAACCACTTGTATTGGTTAATCGGTTTTAAACAAATCCTTCAAATCAGCTAACGTCAGGCTTTTGAGAAAAGCTGTCAGACTCTCAAATGACACATTACAATTAAAACCATTTGATTTGTTAAACTTGCACTTGATCTCTATTTTAAGGTAAAATAATAAAGATAATAACATTTAATAAACTATAACAATAACAGTCATACACAACTTGTGTATTTATCAAAGTCTTAGCTATATTACTCAATTTTTACACCAACCACTGCACATATAAAAAATTTATAAAATTTACAGATTAAAACATTAAAAACGCTCCGACATGTTTCGATCCTAAGACCATAATCAGGGAGCTATATATTCCTTGCTAAAGTCACACTAGAAATACTACTACTACTTCATGGCTCTATAGTCCTTTTAGGACCTTGGCCTCCTTCACGACAATCTTCCAGTTGTCTCTTCTGTGTGCACGTATCCTCCAGTTTGTGACACTCATCCTCCTCAAGTCCTCCCTCATGTCGTCCATCCACCTTAAACTTGGTCTTCCTACACTCCTACTTCCTTCTGGAGAGTTCTGATATAACCTCTTTACCACCCTTTCCTCACTCATCCTATCCAAATGTCCCAGCCATCTCAATCTTCCTTTTTTTATTTCTGCTACTATGTCTCTTCCTTTTTTATTTCTGTTACTATGTCCAATTCTCCATATAATTGCCTCACTTCTTCATTTGTTCTGCTCCTCCAGTATCCTGCTACACATATTGGTCACATTAGAAATAGTCACGGATTTCTTCCGTTGTACAAGTTGGGTGTTGTAGCAGCATGCTGCCACAACACCCAACTTGTACAACGGAAGAAATCTGTGACTATTTCTAGTGTGACTTTAGCTAGGAATATATAACTCCCTGATGATGGTCTTAAGACCGAAACATGTCGGAGCGTTTTTAATGTTTTAATGTGTAAATTTTAGAAATTTTATATATGTGCAGTGGTTGGTGTAATAATTGAGTAACTCGACAACATGCACGGTGTAACAATAAAAATAGGTAATGCTTTTAGTTATATCTTTCGGTTTCTTGTATAATCCTAATAACTGTCTATATAAGAAAAGTCGAAACATGTACCCTAAATTGTTACAAACACACAAGACACATAAGTAGCACTTGTTTGTTATTGGTACAGCATACTTACAAACGCACAAAGGCATGAAAAACACGACGACACAGAGCAAACATTATGCTTATGGGAGACGGTCGGTCCCCAACTCCAGGCAACAGATGCACTCCAAAATTACTCAGTCGGGCCCTAAGAGCCAAACTGCGCTCTAGGTTGCTTATTGTACGTGGCGTTGGTGATGACTGAATGAGTGTGGACGATTCGTGGTACGATACTGAAGGGAAGACCGAAGTGCTAGGAGAAAAGGCTTTCCCAGAGCCAAGCTGTTCACCACAAATCCCATATTGATTGGAGTGGTATTGAACCCGGGTCTCCGTGGCGAGGGGCAGGCGACCTACCGTCTGTACCGTGACACACCTACAGGATGTTTATTATAACACAGAATTGTAAGATAAGTTGTCGCTTTTATCAATTAATCTAAAGCAGACATGGACGAGTAATTGTGAGGAATCGTCTGCACCGTAATAGCCGCTTCATTCCGTCTGTTTGCATCGTATTAGCCGCATCGTATCGTGTTTGAACCTTATTAGATGCTTCGTTCCGTCTGTTTGCACCGTATTAGCCGCCTCGTATCGCGTTTGCACCTTATTAACCGCTTCGTTCCGTCTCTTTGCACTTTATTAACCGCTTCGTTCCGTCATTTTGCCCCGTATTAGCTGCTTCTTGCCGCTTGTTTCCACCCTATTAGCCGCTTCGTTCTGTCTTGTTTGCACCGTAGTAGCCGCTTCTTTCAATCTCTTTGCACCGTATTAGCTGCTGCGTCCCGTCTGTTTTTACTGTATTAGTCTCATTGTCCGGTCTGTTTGCACCGATTAGCCGCTTAGTTCAGTCTACGCCGTATTATCTGCTTCTTCCCTTTTGTTTGCACCGTAATAGCCGCTTCATTCCGTCTGTTTGCACCGTATTAGCCTCCTCGTATCGCATTTGCACCTTATTAACCGCTTCGTTCCGTCTCTTTGCACTTTATTAATCGCTTCGTTCCGTCTCTTTGCACTTTATTAACCGCTTCTTTCTGTCATTTTGCCCCGTATTAGCTGCTTCGTGCCGCCTGTTTCCACCCTATTAGCCGCTTCGTTCTGTCTGAACCGTAGTAGCCGCTTTGTGCCGTCCTTTTGCACCGTATTAGCCGCTTCGTTCCATCCGTTTGCACTGTATTAGCCGCTTCGTTCCGTCTGTTTGCACTGTATTAGCTGCTGTGTCCCGTCTGTTTTACTGTATTAGTCTCATTGTCCGGTCTGTTTGCACCGATTAGCCGCTTAGTGCAGTCTACAACGTATTATCTGCTTCTTCCCTTTTGTTTGCACCGTATTAGCCGCTTCGTTCCGTCTGTTTGCACCATATTGTCCGTTAGTCACCCTTCTCCAACGAATGCCCATGCAAATTTTAGAAAATTTACTGAGTTCCTGGAAAACCGAGTTCCAGCAAATTCATATTCCATTGACGGCGCATTCTGTGGCGAGGAATAGTGGCACTTACCCGGCCACTAGCACATATGTTTACGTCATCAGATGTCAGGCTATTGTCAAACTAAAAGCCAACGTCGAGTACAGCAAAATAAATTATTTGAGACGAAGCTGAAATGTATCTGGTCACCAAACCACGACGCTTCCAGCCGCAAAGAGGACAGAATATGTGCAATATGCTAATCTGCCTTCATTGACCAGTGTGCTTGCCCGGGGTTTTGCGATTTTGTCTCACCACCGACACGTTTGCTTACTTTTTCTTCGACGACGCAGATGAAAATAATAGAGACAAAGTATAATATACCGTACTGTTGAAATCGCCAATTCTTCGATTTCTGACTTATTCTTATGCATCTGTTGGATAATAAAGTGTTTTAATCCCCATTGATGCACGGTACAAACATGAAGATTGCTTACTTATTATGACAAATTTCCGGATAAAATACCACTAACAAATCTGTTTTCTTATAATAGTCTTGCAGACGATAATAGACATCTAAAAGTTACACAACACTTTGAGTTTTTAACTAACACAAGAAATTAACACATTTCACGGAACAAGCACTAAATTATTCTTATAATTTGTTATTAATTTCAATTTGTAGAACCCACATATTTCCTATTACAAGAACAGTTCATAAGACGGGAAAAAATTCATATTCTTTTTCTTAACTCAGAGGGGCAAATTACTTTAATTTCTATAAAAAATTCAGTTCGATCCGCAGCGGTATTCAAAGAGCATTAGTAATAGGACCAATCTTCATTCTATAAACTCCCGTACTTGATATACAATAAATGTTTCCAGAACAAAAGTAAAATCACAAAATCAAGCTTTATGTGTGAATTCAGTTATATATTAAAACTACGACATATTTGACGATAACGAGCATGCCCCCCCACCCCCCACCCATCAAAATTTTAGGACTTTCTGACAGAATTAATTTTTAGTAATACATTTGGAGGATATTAACCAATAAAGAAATTTATTCAAGGGTTAAAAATCCTACCATAATAGAGACAGTAAGGTTAAATAGATTACGTTGATTTGGGGATGTACAGAGAATGGAAGGAAATAGAAATCCCGAAAGGGTATTAATTTTGGAACAACAAGATTGAGAGGTAGACCAAGAAATAGATGGCAAGATGAGGTGAGAGAGGATGGAAGAGTATATGGTGGAGAAGGTTGGAAGGAAAAAGTATATAACAGAGAGGAATAGAAGAAGCACCTGAGAACGGCAAGGAATCGTCGCATTCTGCACGTGCCAATGGAATGAATGAATGAGTACAGTCGGATACACTTTGCTACGTAGCTGTAGAGCATACTGAGTTGATTCGAATCTTAGCTGTCGGTCTCAATAAGCTACAAAATGTAAGGAAAAAAGGAACTTTACTAATATCAAATATGTGAATAAAGTTTTATTTTATATGCCGAAATTTAATGAATCTATGAATTCAAAATAATTGAAATTGCAATAAATAAATAAATAATGATATCGGAGCCCCAGTAAGATACGATATGAATTATCTAACCCTGAAATCTAGGTAGGTTTTTCACCCTTTTTATAGACCACAAAGGCCCTTAGGGTGAGTAGAGGTATAGCTCTACTCTTTCTAGGATCTCGGCACTAGATGGGGGTGGGGGTCAGCCTCACGCCCCGGCCGCATCTACCCCCGGGAAAGACCCGGTACCCATTTTACACGAGGCTGGGTGGGCCCTAGGGTCGGTCTGGAAGGGGTGAAAATCTCGTCCCCATCGGGATTCGATCCCGGACCGTCCAGCCCGTAGTCATTCGCTATACCGACTGAGCTACCGGACCCACACCCTGAAATTATTCCTTCAAATACACTATGTTACTAATTACGCCAAAGACACGTTAATTAATAACTATTAATTAATTTTGTTCCATTATAAAGAAACACCGCGACTCGTGAATAAGAGAGGAAACACGAGGCAGTTCATGATTCACTGCACTGCTTCGAGATCGATAAAGCGAAAACAAAGCACTAAACTGCGGTAGGTTGCAAATCCCCTCACACGGAGTTAAAAGCTTCCCTGATTGAAAGGGAAATTCAATATAAAGGTTCTTTGTAGGCATTTAAATGGGTCGACCTCTCAGGTTTGAGAAGAGAACTAATTATTTTCCACTATAACCACCAACTTACAGACGTTCAGTGCAGAAAGACTTCAGTCTGTCCTGATTATTTTCCGTCAGCAGGCGTGTTCAGACGCATGAAAAGAGTGATGCCTCAAGAATTATCAGCAAAACACAAGCCCCTGGCATTGCTTCTGTACGCGCTGCAGAGAAAGGGCCATGGCTTGGGCTTTTAACACCTGCATCGTGTTAACTATAAACTCTCCTTGCAGTGGGTCACGCTTTTTTCTTAAGGATCATGGCAAACCAAACATTATATTGGTACAAGCAATCCCTTAACAGGCCTGGACAGGCCCCTGAGGGTTCCAGAAGACTAAGGCTCCCAGATTTCAAGACAATCGGCATATGAATGTGGTAAGGTTGTGAGCCCAACGCACCGGCCGCCTTTACACTTCAGGAAATATTCCTGGTACTCATTTCTGTTAGCAGCCGGGTCAAAACCCAGGGCCAAAGTGTGGATGGAAGGATTATATCAATGAATCAAACCCGCGACCTCCGGCTAGGAGCGCAGTGCCTCTACCAGCTGCGCCACCGCGTGTTACCATTACACTGGTAATGGAGAAAAATTCATCTTATGGTGCCGAAGAATACAGCATAGAACGTGGGCAGAAATTATATACCGACAGGAAACCTCACGGATTTCAGTTTCACTTTCAATTCCTAAACCTTACGTTGGAATTTTTGACAAAACAAGCAATTGCAATCCTAGCAGGAGAGCCAAATTTAACGTCTTCTCTCATCATCTTATTTCCATCACGTTCTTATTTCTGCCATTCTATGGGAGATTAGGGGATGACGTCACTGTGGAAATGTGCGGCAACAGGGAAATAAGACGAACGGCGAAGAGGCACCTTTCCTCCGCTGAAAGAGGCCATCGGGTATGTTAGGGGCTCCAAAGCCGATGTGGAGATGGCGATGGGGACAAAAATGTTGCGCGTGGCGGGAGTAGAGTAGAGTAGGGGGGTTTAGGCCTACGAACGATATTTTGGCACGTAAATTTTAATTCTGCCTAAAAACTGACCAGTACTTTTAATACGTTCCAACTTAGGTGTATTAATCAGATCCAAAAGTGTATAAATGCACTTTAATATTATGATATACAGGGTTATTTGAAATGACTGTCGGGGTTTTAACAACCTGTCATACACAATACACTTGAGATAGCAGTATATGTGTTTTTTTATTTAATAGAACAACACTCCAAGTTTTTGTTACATACCTTACAGGTGCTCTATATGTGCACCCTTTGTGATTCTACAGAGTTATTAAAAATGATTGTCGGGTTTTTAACAACTTGTCATACACAATACACTTGAGATAGGAGTGTATTTATTTTTTTATTTAATAGAACAACACTCCAAGTTTTTGTTACATACCTTACAGGTGCTCTATATGTGCACCCTTTGTGATTCTACAAACATCAACACGATAATCGAGTTCGTTCTAAACTGTCTGTAGCATGTCAGCGGTGATTATCGATTATCGTGTTGATGTTTGTAGAATCACAATGGGTGCACATATAGAGCACATGTAAGGTATGTAACAAACACTTGGAGTGTTGTTCTATTAAATAAAAAAATAAATACACTCCTATCTCAAGTGTATTGTGTATGACAAGTTGTTAAAACCCAGACAATCATTTTGAATAACCCTGTACATAGCGCATATACCAATTGCTGTACGTATACACAGTAGTACTTCCTGATAATGAAGAGTAAGCCTGCTCGAAACATGTAGAGGTTAATTATTGAAACAAATTGAAAGTAAATCGTGCACCCTGTTGGTTTTTAGTGTACGGATAAAGTGAAGTTACTTATTTTCAGACGCTATATCAAGCGATAATTCAATGAAGATTCAGGTCTTCTGGACTGTGAACTCATGTCTCTAGATTCACTTTTCCTGACATTTTGAAGGAAAGTACTGTCTTCATTTTTAAGGTTTCCTTGCTAAGCGTCGAGAGACACTAACCTAGCCACACCAAGTAACATCCAAGAAGACCCAAAGTTAAAAAGAAATCCTACGTGGAAACTTCGAATTTCGCGTGAGTTTTATGTTACGTCGAGTGAGATAATGAGTGTGTGGTGACGGTGAATAGCAAGAGGTGAGAACAAAAAGGTTATAAGTCGCATTAAATGCACCAGCACCACATCTTTCTACAGGAATTCGGGAGACCCTGCTTAAAAATCAGTGAGATATCCAATGACTGAATGGTGTAGCCTAATATATAGGTAAAGCAGTCCCGTTACAGGCCTGGAGTGTCCCAGAGGTTTCCAGGAAGTTAATACTCCCAGATTTCATGACAACGGCACAGGATGGTGGTAAGGTTGTCAGCCTTACGCACCGGCCGCCTTTACCCCCAGGAAATGCTCCTGTTACTCATTTCTGTTACAGGCTGATTCGACCCCAGGTCTATAGTGCGATCGGAAGGATTATTTCAATGAAAATTCCATTGACACCATTTGGAATCGAACCAGTGAACTTCCGATTTGTAGTACAGCACCTTAACCACTGTGCTACCGCGGTACCACAGTAGCCTGATATACGGAACCGAAAAGTTAAGCCATGGGTCTCGAACCAGCGACCTGCCAGTTTGTATTATACGGTTCCCCCACATTTTTTTTAAATTGTGTGTGTAGGATTATTACAAAAAAAAAAGGAAAGTAGTTTAATTAGTTAAGTACATATCTTGCTGTATCCCCCCCCCCCACGCTCGATCCTCGAAACAGCCCACAATAACGGGTATGACAATTTGCCACAAAATGCAGGCAGGCCCATGATTTCGACCGTTCCAGTTCGCTTCGCAGCGGTAACGCGTTTAGTGGAAATACTTTATGAATACGAAGAAGTATAATGCGACATTTTGTACAGGGAAAATGTAAGTAAAACACGGAAAGGAATAAGCTTATTTAAAAGAAAAGCCTTTCCGTATGGACAGCCGCTGTTGATACGGTCTTACAACTAGGACTGGACTGAATGTGCAGTTCCTCCATCCCACAAAAATCCAAATGAGTCTTCTCTATTATGAAAAATACGACCAGCAAGTGCATACAGCTTTCTAAATTCAATTTGTTATAAATTTTCTTCGACCACCTATTGTGGTCATCTTCAGGGAAGTGTTCTTTCAAGGATGTTACAGAGAACGTCAAACTAAATTAATTTGCAGGGGTAAAGGTAAAGCGGTCCCGTTACAGGCCTGGAGTGGCCCAGAGGGTTCCAGGAAGTTAAGGTTCCCAGATTTCATGACAAAGGCACAGGATGGTGGTAAGGTTGTCAGCCTTACGCACCGGCCGCCTTTACCTCCAGGAAATGCTCCTGGTACTCATTTCTGTTAGAGGCTGAGTCGACCTCAGGGCAATAGTGCGATAGGAAGGATTTTATGTCGATGAAAAATTCCAATGACACCAGCTGGAATCGAACCAGCGACCTTCCGAATTGTAGCACAGCACCTTAAACACTGATGCACGCTACAGGTACGAGGATTTTGTTCTGCGTGATACGGCGCCTGGTGGTCAGAGTGACATTCGTCAACGCGAGGCCGCAGGGACTTCCGACGCGGACCGACACTTGGTTCACATGTAATTACGTTCTGGATATTGCAGCATATCAACAGAATATTCTGGTCACCACGTTTGATCAACATCATGGCTAGCATGACGTCATGGACAGTAAGGTCACCACGTGTGGCATGGATATTATATCCAGCAAAGCGGACAAGAAATTAATAGACCCTGGCGCCTGCTTCTATGCAGAACTGGAGTAAGGCCGATCAGCCATTTCATAAGGTAAACTTCCATTTTCGTTAGCTACACTTACGTCCGAAGTACTAGCGACATGTTGCCAAGTTAGACTTGCTTTTCGGTTTATGTTATTACCGGAACGCGAACGCTGTTGCCCCCAGCCTGATTTTGTAATGCCACGCGGAATTGTCTCCAGTCAGCCAGACGATTTGCTTGAAGTTTCCAAGAATTTAGAAAAATCCCAACTCTTCAGGCGGTGGAGAATCCTATAAACAGACCTTAACTATACCGACTAAAGAATTACATTAATGTAATAATCACATTAACCTTCTACAGCCTAGCGGTTTCTATATATACCACCAGGTGTAATATCCAAAAATTGTACATGGTGTTCGCTTTGCGTTGAGTGTTTTGTACGGATCTCAGAACAGACAGCGACTTTTGCTGTATACATCATAAACTGATTGGTTTTTATAACCGTGGTGGAAAGTGTTTACAGCGCGGTACGGACTGATTCCTTATATAAAGCGGATTACGTTTAGTCTTTAAAAGGTTAACGTGACGGAAGGCACGTGTTCTTCAAGGCAGTCCTCATATCACTCATTAAAATCTGCACCCATTTTTACAAGACAATAAACTGCAAGAATCTGCAACCACAGACTCGACACAACCAGTTAGTTTTTGACCTTTGACCTTTCAGTTCTCCATTTCACACGGAATATATTAATGGCCATTATAAATGCGAAGTCCTTCAATCTACCACAGAATTCCAGCAGACCTTGTCCAGTAACATCAGACAGAAAATGTTCAAAGAATTTAATTTTTCATGCAACATCAACCAACAAAATGCATTTTTTTTAAATTAATAGTTTAATTTTTTGATGTCTTGTACATGTTCCGAATCCGAGGGTTCATCTTGAGGAAGACGATTGTATATACAGTACCTATATACAGTACATATAGCACGTTTTACATATATATATATATATA
>Ga0131853_10017503_pt1 | contig 13047 bp, 7 predicted proteins | sample TergutLab28metaG_FD_92764 | JGI IMG/M metagenome (GOLD analysis project Ga0131853, IMG submission 92764) | Labiotermes labralis P1 segment gut microbial communities from Petit-Saut dam, French Guiana - Lab288 P1 (version 2) (version 2) | ecosystem: Host-associated > Arthropoda: Insects >...
AGGGTTGAGTGATGTACAACTACCGTATTCCAACGAGGATAGTCTTTATTTCAGTCGCTTGGTGGTACACTGTTCAAGTTGTAGAGAGCACGAAGCGAAACAGAGGCCGGAACAGAACTGACTCTACGGGCCAATGCGGTCTCCTTTTGTATGGTCTGCTGGATTGTTGTATTGTCTGTGATTGGTCGAAATAAACTGGCCTGTGATTGGCCGGAATAAGCGGGCCTGTGATTGGCCGGACTGACCTCTGGCGCGCGGCACTTGCCAGGGCCGTTCAGCAGACCTGTTGCATGTTTGTTTGAGGTCCTGAAACTGTGTCGTCAGCAAAGCTGTGGGATGTTTGTGTGAGGACCTGAAACGGGGCCGTTAGTATAGCTGTGGGATGCTCCCACATCACACCCCCCCGGGGAGGAAGATGGTCACACGTTGAACCGCGCCGGGAAACGGACGCGGCGGCCGGAACGGGTGGTCTGCGCGGCTGCCGGGCTCGGCTGGGGTGCGGGCTGCGATGTCTGCTCCGGTGGTGCCCGCGCGGCCACAATACGGCCGTCGGGATCCGCCATAGTGTAGGCGGATTTTACTCTGTCGGTTGACACCGTGACAAGTCGACCGTTGAATGCGATTCGTAATGTCTTCGCCATGCGGCCCAGGATCCTGTGAGGGCCGCTGTAGGGCGGGTCCAGGGGGCGCCGTATTGCATCCTGCCGGAGGAAGATGTGGATGGAGTCCGCCAAATCTTTGTGCACGAAAATGGCGGGCGACGCGTGATGCGCCGCCGGGACGAGCCACAGTCGCTCGAAGTGGCGGCGGAGTCGCGTAATGAGCTCAGGTGGGTCCCTGGGGGTGGGAGCCGCTGCCAGCAGTTCGCCTGGAATCCGCAGCGGTTCTCCGTAGACGAGCTCGGCCACGGACGTCTGCAGGTCCTCTTTAAAGGCCGTGCGCATGCCGAGGAGGACGAACGGAAGCGCGTCGGTCCAACGCTCCTGTGCTCGGCACATTATGGCAGCCTTCAGACTTCGATGCATTCGCTCCACGAGCCCGTTTTGGGGCCGGATGGAAAGCCGTTGTGCGGGACAAATGTATGCCGCACCAGTTGACCATGATGTGGAAAAGCTGAGACTCAAATTGCCGGCCCTGGTCGGTGGTGATGGTTGCGGGCACCCGTAACGGGATATCCATCCGGATACCAGGGTTCGGTCCACAGTCTCTGCTGTGATGTCTTGCATGGGAAAGGCTTCTGGCCACCGCGTGAAGCGATCGACTGCATTAAGGCAGTATCTGCACTCGTCAGACGTTGGCAGTGGGCCGACGATGTCGACGTGTACGTGCTGGAACCGGGATGTGGACAGAGCGAAGTCTCCTAGTGGCGTGGTGATGTGCCTGGATGTCTTCGACCGCTGGCAGGAGTGGCATGCTCGTTCCCAGGTGCGGCAGTCCTTCTGCACGCCAGAAAACACGTACCGCTGCGCAATGAGTTTCGCCGTCGCCCTTTTTCCGAGGTGGCCCAGACCGTGTAGAGAGTCGAACACTTTCCGTCGGAGGGTTGCGGGGACGTATGGGCGTGGTCTGTCTGTCGACGTGTCGCAGTGCAGGGCAATATCCGTGCCGGGGGTCTGGATCTTCTTCAAACGTAAGGCCGTGGGCCCTTGCAACAGGGAGGCGAGTTCTGCCTCGGTGTCTTGCGCTTCGGCCAACGTTTCAGGGGAGAATGACGTACTGTTGGCCTCCACTCGAGACAGAGCGTAGGCAACGACATTGTCTTGCCCAGAGGTGTGGCGAATGTCTGTCGTGAACTGTGATATGAAATCGAGGTACTTGAACTGCTGAGGTCTGCACTTGTCGCGTCTTTGACTGAAGGCATAAGTCAACGGCTTGTGGTCGGTGAAAATCACGAAGTGCCGTGCTTGCAACATGTGGCGGAAATGCTTGACGGCTTCGTAGATAGCCAGTAGCTCTCTGTCGTAGGCGCTGTACTTCTGTTGCGCCATGCTCATGTTTTTGGAGAAGGCTAGCGACCGCCAGGCGTTTTGGAACTGCTACTGCAATATCGCGCCCATGGCTGTGGTCGAGGCGTCTGTCACCAGGGCAATGGGAGCAGTACCGTCCGGGTGAGCCAGCATGGCGGCGTGTGAAAGGCTGGTCTTACACTCCTCGAAGGCCTGGTTGAGGGCCGGTGTCAAGTCGACGGGCTGCGAGCCTTTGGTGCCTGGGCCGGCGAGCAGGGCGTGAAGAGGTGCTTGCATATCTGCTGTGTGCGGCTGGAAACGGCGGTAGAAGATCAGCATCCCCAAGAACCTTCGAAGGTGGCGGGTCGTTTTGGGGGGCGCGCAAGCCTGTAGGTCGGCCACCCGGTCTGGTAGCGGCTGTGAGCCCCTGCCCGAGATTCTGTAGCCGAGGAATGTAACTTCTGCGGCCCGAAAAATGCGTTTTCCAGAGTTAAGCAGGATCCCGTAGGCCTGCAGCTGCGTGAAGAGAGTCCTGAGGTGTCGCTCGTGCTCCTGTGGCGAACGTGAGAACACCAGGACGATGTCGATGTAGGCGAAGCAGAAGTCGAACCCCCTTAGAATTTTATCCATGAATCGCTGGAACGTCTGTGCAGCGTTGCGTAAGCCGAAGGACATGAACGGAAATTCGAACAATCCAAATGGTGTCGTAATGGCTGTTTTTTGCACGTCGTCCTGGTGCATCGGGATCTGATGGTAGGCACGGACGAGATCGATAGTTGAGAATATCGTGCAACCGGCCAGGTGGTGGGCGTAGTCGTGTATGTGCCTGACCGGGTAGCGATCCGGTATGGTACGGGCGTTGAGAGCCCTGTAGTCACCACACGGGCGCCAGCCGCTATCCTTCTTTGGGACGAGGTTTAGCGCCGAAGACCAGGGACTATCCGAGCGCCGGGCTGTGCCGTCCTGTACATGGCGTCGAACTCGTCTTTGGCTATCTTGAGTCGGTCTGGTGCAAGGCGACGGGGTCGAGAGGAAACTGGCGGACCTGGTGTCGTGTTGATGTGGTGCACCGTGTTGTGGCGCACCTCCCGTCGGATTCCCGAGGGGCGCGTGAGATCCGGGAACTCCGTGAAAAGGTCGTCCGCCGGGGCGGTGCCCCCAATTGTCTTCACACTCGGAAACCGTAGGGATGCCGTCTCGGCATGGGCCGACAAGGACGTGGTCCCGTCCAGGATCCTGTTGTTGCGGCAGTCCAGCAGAAGGTCGAAATTGCCTAGCAGGTCTATTCCGATGATTGGGATCTGGACGTCAGCCACCACGAAGCGCCAGGTGAAATCCCGTCGGAGTCCGAGTTTGAGCGTGAGGGTGTGTTCTCCGTATGTGGGGATGGGTGCGCCGTTGGCCGCGAAAAGATCGTAGCTGGTGCGCTCCTTGCGACCTGGGACGAGCTTTCGGGGAAACACGCAGAGGTCGGAACCGGTGTCGACCAAGAATCTCAGGTTGCTAACTCTGTCGGTGATGAACAGGCGGGCAGTGGATGTGGAACAGGCGCCTGCCGCTATCAACGCCTGTCGCTGCCGTTTCCCTGCCGGTTGTGGGAGCATGGTGTTGTGCACCTCCGCACTCCCTCCCCGGATCGCCGGTGGGACCAGCAACGACCGCGATCCGCCGGGCTGTGTTCTGGGGGGGGGGGGAGTCGCCGTTCTCCTCGCGTCTGTTTTTGGAATGAGAACGGTGTCGGGTGCGTCCGCTGCTTAGGGCTGCCACTTGTCGGGACAGCTCGTCAATTTTCTGGAGTAGACTAGCGGATTCCGGATTCTGAGCGATGGATGCTGTGACGGGGAGCGGGGCGACTTCCGCGATCCGGTCTGCCAACTGTGATGCAGCGTCCAGTTTGCCTTCGGCCTGGCCAGCTAGGATGGTCTGCATGTGTGGCGGGAGCCTGCTGGACCATATGCTCCTCAGGAAATCTTCCGGTACGTCAGGGGCCAGGCTCTTTAGGTGCCGGAGGAACTAAGACGGTTTGCGATCCCCCATTTCCTCATGTGTCAGGAGCTGTCGGACGCGTTGATCACGAGATGATGACAGGCGGCGTACTAGCTCGGTCTTGAGGGTGGTATATGGTTCGTCCGCCGGAGGTGTAATGATGATGACCTCGACTTCCGCGGCGTGCCGGTATTCCAGCTGGGATATCACGTAGTTGAACTTCGTATTCTCGCTGGTGACGGAAGCGAGGGCGAACTGAGCCTCGGCCTGGGCGAACCAGATGCCGGGTCTATCGGACCAGAAGGGTGGAAGGCGCATGGCCGCTCTGTAGATGTGTCCTCCCTGCGGACTGTCCGGGTCACCAATGTGGGATACCGTAGGGTTGAGTGATGTACAACTACCGTATTTCTACGAGGATAGTCTTTATTTCAGTCGCTTGGTGGTACACTGTTCATGTTTTAGAGTGCACGAAGCGAAACAGAGGCCGGAACAGAACTGACTCTACAGGCCAATCTGGTCTCCTTTTGTATGGTGTGCTGGATTGTTGTATTGTCTGTGATTGGTCGAAATAAACTGGCCTGTGATTGGCCGGACTGACCTGTGGCGCGCGGCACTTGCCAGGGCTGTTCAGCTGACCTGTTGCATGTTTCTTTGAGGTCCTGAAACGGGGCCTTTAGTAAAGCTGTGGGATGTTTGTGTGAAGACCTGAAACGGGGCCGTTAGTACAGCTGTGAGATGCTCCCACATCGGTAATGTATACGAAGACATGTGTACATTTGTGGTAATGTACATGAAGATATTTGTACATTTATGGTAATGTACATGAAGACCTATGTACATTTATGGTAATGTACATGAAGAGCTATGTACATTTATGGTAATGAATGCTTCTTAGAATGAGAAATAATTCAGAAAAAAACTATAGAGGAAACAAAATAAATATTTTATGCTTAAATATTTTTTCCCCCGGAAATATTGTCCTTTGTGAGATAATGTGGAAAAATATGTTACAGCCAGATAGGCCATAGATGGCAACCTGTTACGGAACAGAGAAGATGCGATTTGCAGGCAGGGAAAGTACGGCCAGAATACAGACACACTCATAATGTTTAATGTTATTATTGTTAACAGTAGTACAAAATACTTTGTACCGTGTCAGCAATTTCAAGGGCAACAACTGTTGCACTTCCATGCCGACACTGAACACTTTTATATTGTTGACAACTACAGCTACATCACAACAATAAACAAGACAGGCGAAGTAAATATAACGTAAAAATGAGGCGTGTTCTTGCAACCATCGTTGCAGTAGAAAAGCAATAAGTATTACATATTCTGAGCGTGTGTTTGTAGCCTTAGTTATCCAGCATGCAATGAGCATGCACCAAATTTTCATCTGTGGTCTGTCCGGCTGTACAGTGTTATTCCACATAATCTCACATAACGGTGCGATTTTCCAAAGAAAAATTTATCGAAAATGTAATGAGAGTTTCGAGTTTCTCCTCGGCTTTTGCCTGAAAAAAGTCTCTTTCTGAGAAGAACTGAGAGAGATATGATTAAAAAATGCCTATTTATTTTCATGTAACGTGCCCATTATTCTCGTCAGATTTTAATGAAACTTGAATTTTCTCGACAGATTTGCGGAAAAGGCTCAAATATCAGATTTCATTAAAATCGTTCCTGTGGGAGCCGATTTGTACCATGAGGACAGGCCGACATGAAGAAGCTAAGAGGTTTTTTTTTTTTTATTTTGCAAATGAGCCTAAAAACAGCAAGTTTTGTCGCGTTTGCATGGCAGTAATGGTTATGTGAACGGGACATGATGCAATGTGAGACACACCCAGTCTCTTATTCAATGGATACCAGAATTCTTCCCTAGGACTGTAGCAGCCGAAGTGTGAAGTAACCACTCACTCCTATCAAGTGCCAAGTTTAAGAATGGAGAAACTTACCTTTACCCAATTTACGCATCTACTGTTTCTTTAAGATTTTGTTACAAAACAGAGATCGATGATTTGTGGGCTCTACTGGAATTTCGAAAATAGGACGAAAAAGACATCTGCAATAAGCCATTATAAACCTTTAGGCTCCGCAGGGACCCTGTAATTCTGCAAAGGTCTTCCAATTTGCAAGGTGTTCAGCCGGTAGAAAACTTTACATAAGGCAAGGCTGCAGACATCGATGATGCCTGTGCCTTAGACTATTAGAAAGTGGTGTTTTTTTCAGCGAATATTTTTGGATTCAAACGGAAAAAAATCATAATCGTGGCTTTAATTATTTACTTTAGTGTGAATAAAATGCGGTGAAATCCATAAACAGATAAAACATTGAATTGCATAACATCAAAGGAACACATTTTACGCCTGCTATATTATTGGAACGTAAGGCATTTGGGGTTACACACTGAGCAAGCGTTAAAAAATCGTGTGTAAAAAAAGTCAGATGGAAATCGGGATAAGAGTAGGGGGCATATCAACTGGAACTTTTCCTAATTTTGAGTTCTTCTCAAAAGCGGGAGCGAGAGGGGTATCCCGAAACGTTGGTAACAAACCAACCTACACTGCGTAACAACCCAGAAGAGCGACAATCTCAACTACACTGTGGCGAAAGCCCGAAATTTCCCAATAATTTCATCTGTTCCGACATAAAATTTGTAAGGAGTCGAATTTATTCTCATGAATCTTATGCGTATTGGACCGTGCATCATCTTGATACTTGAATAAAGGTAGACCAACTTGATGACACTTATTTTATTATGTCAATTTTCTGCTTAACATGTTTCGGATGTTAATACAACCATCTTCAGGAGCTTGCGACTACTTGCTGTTTTGTTGCATAGGTTGTATTGTGCTGTAATGATAGAGGTTTACATATTAATTTATTCATCAAGTGGTAAGTATTATACCTATATTATGCGTCGTGTGGTGTGTTTTGGTGGTGTTTTATGCATATGTACTGATGTCTATATGTATGAGCTTGTACATACCTGACTTGAGGCGTGTTGGTGTTATGTAGCTGATTGTCTGTTGGTGATGTGGTATCCGAGTGCAGGCTGAACCACTACTGACCTGTTCTTTGTGGACCGTGAGGGTTTAGGGGTTTATGACCACTTGGAACAAGGGGTTTGTATCACCTGGGCTCTGGATTGGATATGGTATTGTTCATATGGCAAGAGTAAGCTTTGGTTATTTATGTGTTTGAGTAGAGTCATAGTATTATTCATTGGACCGTATTCGTGTCGGTTTTGAAGAATGTGTAGGGCTTATGCTGATTGGGGATTGTTGCTTCTGATGTAACGTATATAACTGACATCAAGTTGGTCTACCTTTATTCAATTATTCTTGAGACTTAGTCACTTCTTCTTGTATTATCACTGACAATTTTCTTTAAAGAAATGACGTGGTGCTTTCCTTTTTTAAATCTGCCCAAAGTAAAGTTGGTTTCAGCATGATAAGCAAATACTTAAATCAGAATACAATATACTAAAGTCCTTGATACACTCTTCATGTTAAAGTAAATCTTCGTGCAAATATCAGTGTATTTTTTATTCCAGTATGTCCATCTGTAAGAAGGGTCTGTTACTAGAGTCTGGCATCCCATTTGACCTGCCTCTATACCCAGGCGACTGTAACCCACCCAGAGACAAAGCAGTGACAGTGAAAGACGACTGGACTACGGCATCTCCAGCTGCTGTAAGTACAGTCACTTTACGTAGACAGTGTATGAGCAGCAGTACATGTGTACAGTTTGGAGACTGTATCATGTGAAGTTGTGCAGAGAACCAGTAGATTCTAATGCCTAGAAGAATCTGTATATGTAATACAGGAGCTTTGACTATGTATATATGTATTTTTTTTATTGGCAACATGCTCCAATACAGAGTAATACTACATGTTTTGGTATATTAGAGTACATTAATGTTTACAGAAAAGCGATTTTAATGTTAATAATTGATTTATCTAACAACTGGCTGATGTCTATAGATAGCACTACTAATTAAATAATGTAATTACAATGTTTGTGGTCGAAACTACCTTATCCTCCTAGTTTGCTTAGGTTAGTGCCTTTAGTTCTAGCAATATGTCATCAATAGATGCTTATGTGAATTTCCCAAAATTAAGTATTGTCTTCTGTATATACCCAGTATAACCAATATTTAAGAATAAGAGCCATTATATATTCTATTGCAGTTTATAGAAATTTATCGATTTGATAAATCTTGAAAATGTGTGTGAATACTTTGCTATCAAGTCACTGTTGGTGGTGGGCCAGGTTCCTTCTCTGGTCTTTATCTGATTCTCCAAAGTTTTCCTTTGAAATTCTAATATTTTGCAGTCGTATATTAAGTGTTCTGATGTCTGAGCCCCCTCATCGCAGAGGCATACATACATACATACATATGTATGTATGTATGTATGTATGTATGTATGAATGTATGCATGTGTGTATGTGTGCCTGTATGTGTGTGTGTGTATGTAAGTACAATTACATGATTATACACACATACACACGAAAACACACATACATATTCACTCTCCCAGTAGGACTCTGAAAAAGCCATCAGCCCATCACACAGGCTGCTATAGACACAACACACAATAAACACCAGAAACTAACAACCATACCCTCAAGGGGCTTTGAGACTGTTATCCCAACAATCAAGTGTTGTTACACCTACCTTAGACTGCATAGCTTCTGCAATGGGCAATATAATGAGTGAAATTTAACTTTTCAAGAAGAAATATGATGCATGGAGTAAGCTATTTTTTAAATAAAAAATTGTTACATGTTAAATTTGCAAGATGAAAAATGACATATATTTCATACTGTTTACAAATACATGTAAGAATATAACTGAACAAAATGACAATCTGACAAATATTAACTCACTGACAACTGAAAATTCATAATCCTCACAAGTTTCTTCAGTTTACGTTTGTTCTAGTATTCTTTAAAATTCCAGTTAAATCATGTTTCTGTATTTTAACATGTTGTGCCCAAATCATTAGCCCTGTATTCTAATGAAAATATATAATTTTTTTATGTTTTAGGGATCTCTCCAGCCAGCTGGAACTGAAAGTGAACAGAACAATCCAAGTAAACAATCTTTAACATTCACATCATTAAATGGTATAGGGAATTCCACAAAATACACCCCAACCCCTGTTGTAGTAATTGGAGACGAACTGATTACAGAAGATACCAGAAGCAAAGGTGTGCAAAATGTAGACAGCAAGCAAGATGGGCTTACACTTATGGACACTGCAGGCCTAGTGACACCCCTGGTACTGGAAAGTCTGTCTTGGAAACCAATAGATTACCTTGAAAATAGCAACACTAACAGTTTAGATGGAACCCACAATAAGAGGGAAAATTCTAGGGCCTTCAGGACTTACAAAACCACAACAGTTCATCAAAACAGAACTGCTGGTAATTATTCTTCAGGTGAAATCAATAAAACCAGTACTGATGCAGAACATAACAATGCCAGCAGTTTGACTTGGTCTGGAATAACTTCAGACAGACGTGAAATAAAGGAACCTGTCTTGATTCGATCTTCAACTTCTCATCCATCCATATGGCCAAGAGAAACACCTGCAATCTTGTTCACCAAGGATGTGTTAGCCACTATCAACTCAACATCTGAGTCACAAATGCATGGTAAACCACAAATAACTGAACCAGTATTGAATCCAAAAACAACCACAACACTACAACCAAAACTGACAAAATCTCAAGAGCTTTCAAGTACAGTTTCAGCAAATTACCGTGAACGTAACATGAAATGGATGCCTGCACTAGACCTCAATCCACCACCCATAGATGATGGTAGAACATGGGAGCATTGGGTTACTGAAACAACTGCTTCAAATGGTGGAAGTACTCAAACGCCAATTTTAGAACACAGATCTTACAATACATATAAATCATTAAATGAAACACCTGGAGAGGGCAGAAGATTGACAACTTCACCTCCATTGAAGAATTCAAAGAAGTCCCTCTCATTACCTATAACAATTCAGTTCTTTCCTCAACGCCTAGCAGCCTTACTGGCACAAGCTGAACGTTATGCTAAATTAACCTTCTCATTTCCCATTTCAGCAATCAGTAAACTTGGTTATTACAGGTCACCTTCAGGTTCTTCAGACGATGACCTGGCTACTTCTGCTTCAACAAATGAAATGCACTACATCAATACACAGTTTTTTCCTGAAGGTCCAGAAGATTTTAACAGAAGAAATCCTAGCCTTCAGACTCAGCGACGACCAAAATATTTCACAACAACCATACCACCTGTGGGAAATGCAAACACAAAGTCAAGTAGACTGAATGAAATGAAAACAGTGTCAATACCTGCCACTATTATTGCTACTACAACTACTTCTGCTACTACCAGTGAAGCCTCGTACAAAAGCCAAGTCAGTAAGGAGGTTGAAATTTTTGGAAAGTCACCACAGATGAAAGATACAACAAACAGTATGCACATATTTATACCATATACTTATGCATATGTTTCTTATGATAGTCAAGATTCTGCAGAAGATTCTGAAGTGCCCCGATACATTCCATTATTGCGTTACCCTTACATGATCCATAGTAGTAAATACGACACATGGCAGAGCTATAACAGATCAAACGGTAGGAGTAATAAAAACTTGCCTAAGATACCTGCAGCTCATATTAACAAAAAAGAATTTTATAGCGCTGAAAATGGTGATACCAACAACAAATTCTTTGGTGTAGTTCACCAGTATCCAGTAATACCAGAAAGATGATTTTTACTGACAATTACAGTAAATAAGATTATAGGTAAAATGTTGAGAGATAATCATAAAAATCAACAAATTTGTTGTACTTCTTTTTTTTTATTAGGATGGATAGAGCAGAAATCCAAAAAGAAGGTTTGATTGATGGGTTTTGATATTTGTGTTACATGAAATGTCTTGCGTACACACGCTGGTTAAAAAGAATGAACACTATGTATAAAGTCGACATGTTCTAGCCAAGAGCATACACCAGGCCCTTGTTTAACGCAATAATTGTGTTCCTGAAAAAGTTGGCATGAATCAAGAAGTCATAAATCAAAAATGATATTTCCGTAAGAAATGAGGGCATAGGTAGAGTTTGGCAAAATAAAGTGCAGCCAGCCAAAGGGCATTAAACTGAAAATGAGAAGGTGTAAATTAAGAAGTGGTTTATATTGGCACAAGGCAATAAAGCAAAAAAGGATACAACAAGTTGGTCTTAAAGCAGAGTCTACATGTGTACAATTACATTTTGTATTGCATATTACATATAAGCAGCGCAGAATAACAAGATGAGGATTGTGTTAAGTTTTGTGTTAGTGAAAATAGTAAAAAACTGGCAAATGTTACAACTGCCTGTACAGTAATGTACATCAAACAGTTCTGGGATATGATTAAAGAAGGAACAATTTTAAAATCTTTATAAAATTTGTAAGGATTTTCACTCTAAGTCATAATCAGGAATATGTTTTCTTGTGGTTGTGTGGGGCACAGGAGGCAAAAAAAAAAAGTATGAAAGAAATGTTAATATGGAGTGTGCTGACTATTCCATTAACACAACATTCTTCTCTCCTTTGTGGGCAGATAAGACAGAGAATTTAATAATAAATACTTTGTCTAAATGTAAGAATGAGAAGAAAAGTGTTTGCAGTAAAATTCCAGTTTCTGTTTAACCCCTCATAATGAACGTATTGTAGTAATTTAATTTGCAATGTGTAAATTCAAAAACCTAAGATTTCATCACAGCAGATTTCTAAATTTGTATTAAAGCAGTAAGTGTGACAATGTTACAAACAATAATGAATTTTGCCAAATTTTCTTTTAGGACCACTTCCACATACGCCTTCAGGCAAAGTGAACAGGCAGAACAGTAAGTTTCAGTGCCTGCTTAGCTTTACAGCATAAATTAGGAATGTCATGACAAGATAAAAAAAAAACCTTGTTTTGATGAGATTAGTGAAATAATTCTAAGATCCTTGTCAAATTATTAAGAACCCAATTAAAAATTTTATTTCCTTACTATTTTTCCCAGTGGAAGAAGCTCATAAAAGAAGTCTTCCACAAAATTCAGCCATATATTTTGCTCCTCTCTTTTTTGCATAAATGAAATAAAAGAGGGGCAGAATCCTTTCTCAGGACATCCATCAAACTGCAAGCTATATGAAAGGGAACACTTCCATGAAGACTTTGGTGTAGTGTTTTGATTCATGTGAGAATTTCTTGTTTTGTCATCTGTGTTTACCTTTTTTTCATACACTTCATACTTGTCAATAATGATGCATTTTTGCCCATGTTATTGAGCCATAATTATATTTTCAAGCAATATAATTATTTATAAGTGACCTCAATGTAAATACCTAATTACGTATTGTATAATTACATGTGAAAATGCTGTTATTGCAAATATTTTATACATCTTTTTAAAAATAAAACCTAAACACAGAGCCAATTTCATTACATTTGAACAAGAAATGTAAACTCCATTAACAGTTTGTATGGACAGCTATTTGACCTGGTTAAGGGAAAATAAGTGCCCATACTATTGCCTCTTGCTATTTCAGTTGTAGCCACCAAAATGGCAATTTTATTTACACAAATTTAAGATGAACCGCTTTGTTGATGCACAGAGTCTGCATGCATTAATTTATATTTACACTAACATTTTCTGTATTATTCGCTCAGGTGGTTAGTTTCTGACTTCTCACCATGGAAGTATGCTTTCGATTCCATGACAGACCATATGGGATATGAGGTGAATAAAGTGGCAGTAGGACAGATTTTTATTCGAGTACTTCAGTTTTGTTTTGTCAGTATCATTCCAACAGTGTTCATACTTCATTCATCTACCATCGACACAGTGTAATCACTGCTCAGTGGACACAAAATGCAGCGAATCACAGCTGCTCAGCAGACACACACTGCAGAAAGTCACAGCTGCTCAGTGGACACAAAATGCAGCGAATCACAGCTGCTCAGCGGACACACTGAGCAGAAAGTCACACCTGCTCAGTGGACACAAACTGCAGAGAATCACAGCTGCTCGGCAGACACACACTGCAGAAAGTCACAGCTGCTCAGTGGACACAAAT
>Ga0131853_10017505_pt1 | contig 13046 bp, 4 predicted proteins | sample TergutLab28metaG_FD_92764 | JGI IMG/M metagenome (GOLD analysis project Ga0131853, IMG submission 92764) | Labiotermes labralis P1 segment gut microbial communities from Petit-Saut dam, French Guiana - Lab288 P1 (version 2) (version 2) | ecosystem: Host-associated > Arthropoda: Insects >...
AGTGAAGTGAAGTGAGATGAAGTGTAGTGATGTGAGTGAAAAGGAGCAGTAGGAAATCTAAATGGATTTAAGCGAATCGAGAGGGTAGTGAAGAGTGGTTGTGTGAAGTTTAAATTAGAGCAAATGAAGTGTCGACAAGAGAAGTGAAATGGAGTGAAGTGTAGTTGGGTGAGGTGTAGTGAAGTGGAATGAAGGTCTTAGTTAACAGGGTGTCTATCATTATTAGAAGATATATAGATCATATGAAGTTTGGTGCTATATGGCTTTATCCATTATCACATTCTTTCATATTCCTTTGGTTCCATTTTTTTATCATTCTATATATAGTTTTATGTTTTGTGCGCTTCTGTTTTATTTTGTAAATTATGTAATTTTATTGTTATGTTTAGGTGTTCTTATTGTTATGTATGTTCTGTTCTGTGTATTCTGTTTCATTTTGTTATTCTGTGTATTGTTTGTGTACAAATGTGTACTGGACTACTGCCACCGGGTGTCAAACCAACTGCAGTTAAGAAAATATATATCAAATTGCGGAAAGCAACAATTAGCTTCATCATGTCTGTCCGTCTATGAGTCCACATGCAACAACTCGACTCCCACTGAGCCGACTCTAATTAAATTTGATATCTGAGTATTTTTCGAAAATCTGTTGCGAAAAATCGAATTTCATGAACCTTTAGACGCCTAACGTCGACTATAGTTGACGTACCGCACCGCTAACCTCCAAAGTTGCATTTTATATATTTATTCAACAAATATAGGCACCGAATATTTTAAACATGGTGTATACTCTCAGTTTTTTTTCTCTTCAAAATGCAGTTTGTTTCATAATTCTAACGTATTTGGTTCCTGTATTGTTCACATTTTATATACATGGTGTGCTAAAATTAAAAAAATAAATCAGGCGCCAAAACGTTAAAAACTGACAAGAATAGCGGGTACTATACATGAAGATCATTACATGTTTTTTTAATCGTATCTCGCACGGTTCTTCTTAGAATGCGAAGTGTTTCAGACAAGCGGTGTAGTGAAAACAAAACACGTATGTTATATTCAATAATCGTGTCGTTTATGAGAGACAACGTGAAAAAATATTGTACAGCCGAGCAGGCCACTGATGAAAATAGAGCTCATGTGCATTGTTTGCTGGATAACTAAGGCTACAGACACACATTCAGAATGTGTAATACTTACTGCTTTTCCACTGCAAACAGTGGTTGCACGAACGTGCCACAGTGTTGCTTCGTACGTACATTGCCGGCCTTTCTTCGTTGATACTGGCAATGAAATTATCTGAATACTTTACATTTATTGTGTCAGAGCGTCGAGTATGGAAAGTCGAAGATGCAAATAACTTATATGTGTAATAATAATAATAATAATAATAATGCATTACTAAATTTAAGAATTCCTTTAAAAAATCACCATTTTCGCCTATTTTCTCATAATTAGGCTGCGGAGACCTAGTTACTAGAAAATCGGTTTAAGGAGATTCCACTGTGCTTGTGTATGTTTATATGTGTGTGTGTGTATGTGTGTGTGGGTTTGTATATGTGTGTATGTGTGTGCATATATGTGGGTTTGTATACGTGTGTATGTGTGTGGGTTTGTATATATATATGTGTGTGTGTGTGTGTGTGTGTGTGGGTTTGTGTATGTGTGTGTGTGTATGTGTGGGTGTGTGTATGTGTGTGTGTGTGCATGTGTGTGGGTGTGTGTATGTGTGTGTGCATGTGTGTGGGTTTGTATATGTGTGTATGTGTGTGTGCATGTGTGTGGGTATGTATATGTGTGTATGTGTGTGTGTGTGTGTGTGTGTTTGGGTTTATATATGTGTGTATGTGTGTGTGGGTTTGTGTGTGTGTGTGTGTTTCTATATGTGTGTATGTTGTGTGTGTGTTTGTGTGGACGTTGTATCACGTACACGAACTCTGATGGAACAAAATACCAGTGAAAATATTTAAGAAAAGCGTAGCGTTAGTGATACGAAATAAAGTCTGCAAAACTTTAAGAACGTAATTCGACACTCGCTTAAAATGATAGAGTAAAACCAAGCAAAACAATGGCAGCAAGAAATATTCATATATTTGTTGCAGTTAAAACATATGTAAAAGGGAAGCACGAAACGACAACCACAACTCATTCTATATCAGATTTATTGCTTGCTACATGTTTCGGCTCTAATGAAAAGCCATAATCAGGCATTTAAAAAGTATAAAAAAAGACAATTATCTGTAAACCACTAAATGATATTTTTCATACAGCTGAAGTCACATATTTTCAAAATTTGAATTTGTGTAAGACCAAACTTGACAAAAGTCAAGAACTGAATATTGAATATTAAAATATAAAAAAATCAGTATTTTCTTACAATTTTACTGTTGTTTTATAGTACTTCGGGCGTGAAAGGGAAGTTCTTCAATATTAAAATAAACTTCGCAAGGTAAACTTTACCTTCCCTTTCTTTAAACTTTGAGTGGCCCTAGGGACTATACTACATAGTTTTTCCGCCTTGTTTTTCTTTCCTTTTATCTCATTCTGGCAATTAGTGATAGTATGTCGATGATATCTTCGTAATATAATTAAACAAATCGATTATATCTTCGTAGAAAGGGTCGTTTTAATGTGTTAATTTGTCTTTTTTGTATTTTAATTGCCTGATTATGGCTATTCATTAAACCAGAAACATGTAGCAAACAATATAATTGATATATATATATATATATAGTTGTGTTTGACGGTCGTACTTCCCTTACACTCTTCATGTATCACAAAGGAATGCCATTGATAAATATACAACTTGTGTCGTCACACAATCTGATCCCCCTCTCTGTGTGCGAAGTACTTAACTTCTAGGTCCTTAACGTGTTCTGATTGCATGGTGCACAATGTTGAATACTGGAACTGAAGTAACTCTCTACCTGTTTCAGGACCAGACACGTGAACCGCATCACTGGGCCCTAATGTCTGCCATTAATATTCATGGAACGATTACACAAGATTCCACATCACAGGTTGTTACAAATCATGTTTATTTGTCAAAGTACAACCGGAATATGTGTAAAATCTGTCTTTAACTGACAGATTATTTGGCTGAAATTCTGATGGGGAACAAAAGCAACTTGGAGGAGAAATGTTTTACAAAATGGAATTTGCATCGCTACACCTGTCGCCTTTCGCACAGTGCTCCTGACCAGCTGTTTGGGACAAGTTAAGTCACTGGTCAGATCAAAGTGGATCGTGTCTTACACCTAGAAGTCGGTTGTCTTCATCCAAGCTCAATCTGACTGGTGATAGAAAATTTGAGTAAATTATATAGAAAAATTTCCAAGCACTTCCTTCCTTTCTTATCCTTATTTGACGAATACAGCCGAGTTCTAAACTAAAGTCTGTACCAATTATATATTTTTTCGAAGCCAAGCCGCAACGAACCCAGTCGAAAATTACAAATCCCAATGATTAATTACGTGTCGATTCCCTTCCATTTGTGCTATTGTGCGCTGGGTCTGAAAAAAAATTCGCATTTCTTATACACGTTTCAGTAATGTCATATGTTGTAAATTCACCACAAGCAACTAAATGCGTCTCTAAAAGTATTCGTTCTGACTGTACCTCGTGGATATGAATCAAGATTTATATCATGAAACAAGCAAAAAAAGAAACAAGATCAACAGATAATTCTGCTAGTTCCATTCTGTTCTCTCTGACGTAGCGCGTTCCTGTATCTAAAAGAGCAATGTCAATAAAATTTAACGGCCAGAACTACAGAGTTAGAAGTTTTGTTTCTGGAACTTAATTAATCGTAAATATGTGGAAAATCTGTCCTAAAATTGTTAGCAGTAACTAGCTGTTTGGAAGAGAGGTCTCATTGAAAAAATTACAGTTGTTTGAGCAGTCATTAAATTCCCGGCCCATTATAGGCATTACCGTGTTCAAAGATTCCCGTCACTGGACATATCCAATTAATTCTTTTGGACAAGGTCTTCCTTCGGAAACTAACATCTGAACCGAATACCTCTTCAATATTCCAACCAAATGCACATGAAATATTAAACACATATTCATGTATATTTGGCTGGAATATTGAAGAGATATTCGACGTAAAGAATGCACGGAATGTTAAACTTCAAAATAACTGTACCGTCGTGTTTTATGTCCCTTCTAGACTAACACAGTGTATATCATCTGACCGCATGCAAGACTGTTAGCTCTCCGTCGAAACAATCCCTCGGCGACCGCTAATTCAATACATACGCAGCTGTCCTATATGTCTTAATTAGGGGTGCACAAATTCTGGGCACCTGGTCCCACGGGCAAATAATTATTTTGCGCTGACGCTTAATATCTGTGGGTCCTCAGTACAGAACTTCGTACATTTCCCCGTTGTAGTGCCTAACATTTTGAGTTGGCTTCCATGTTTGGAAAATTTGTGCACCACAAGTCTTGAGTCACTTTCTTATACCCGCAATAAGATGACGCGCCAAGCTAAGGTTACGAGACACCACGCAATGATCACTGACACGCGAATTGATATTCTCCTACAAAAAAGTTTTCACTTTAAATGCCTGATTTCTAAAGCAGACATGGCAACAAACATCATCACTAAATATAAACAAATATGTTTAACAGCCTGTTTTATCCTGTAGATTTATTTGATGTCTCTATATTCTCTCCCACCACATAGGTTGCCGGTCTAGTGCCTAAATCACTCTACTGTTATTAACACAATAAATAATTCCCTCGTACTGAAACAAAAGCCGAATTTTCAGGCTGAACAATGTGCAAAGGCTCAGACGCAAATCCGACGCACATAATTGTCTTTATTTTCTTCAGTTCCTGAATAGTTCCTCAAAATAAATCACGAGAATTCTCGTCCAAATCATTTCCAAATGATTATTCCTTATCAGTTTATCATTCGAAATAGGTAGCTGGAAAAGCTTCGTCAAATAAGAAATAATCTTTTTTAAATAGACTTGTATTAACTAATTTAACATGTTTAGTGAAGATATTACTACGGATAAGTCACACACTTTGCAGTACGAGTTGAGAAATTTAAGAAACAGGGCTACTGCAGGTGAAATTTTAAATGTAAAACTTAAATTTATCACCAAATCATTTAAACTCCAATACAAAATTATTGGCAATACATAACTCCTATTTTTGGTTATTAAATCAGTCGTGTTACGTAACATTAATATATATATATATATATATATAGATAGATAGATATATATATCTCTGCTCAAATTATTACCGTGTGTTTTACGTACACAGAAGCCTAAAAGCTGTTGGTCTACGTCAGACAGAAACTGAGCCCAAACAATACTGTTGAGTGTCGTTTAATTAGTAATCCTAATGTGGATATAAATGTCGTTTATATACGACTTAAACTTAAATACTAAATATAGTTGTTGTATAAATAAGTCAGGGTTCGTAACACGCATAGAAAACAATTTATCACATTATCAGTGAGATAATAGCCACAAATCTTAGGAAACACCGTCTGACAAGATACCGGTCAGCTCTGCCAGCAAATCCGATTTCCTCGCGTCCTCGATTGTGATCTCTGGGCAATGTAACTTTAGTTGTAGCAGAGAGGAGCGGAAGAAGGCGAGTCCTCGGCGCCTCAAAACCGAGACTTTTGGCTAAGGGAGCACACCCCTACAGAAAACGGGCATGTTTGGAGGCCCTGAGGTTAGCTACCACCAAACTTACTCAGCGAGGAACTGGTTATCCATCCTGAGGACACCCTACCGTACTCAAAATCCCCAGAGAAAGCACAGGACTGATACATACAGACGGAACTGGCTTTCACACTTGCAAAGAATGCCATAAAACCGAATCTCTTTGAAATCATACCACTACAGACCACAAGGAAAGAGAACAATTGAAAGACCGAAGAAGCGTTGGCGCGAGCAGCTGTAACTCTGGAGACAGAACGGATCAAAGGGTCCAATCCTTGATGTTTATGACGATGAAGAGTGAGAAACCAGGTGGAATGTTTTCACTATTTATACATGTCAATGATATTTAGGACTTTTGCGTTTTTTAATTAAATGGATTTCGAAGAGAATGTGTTAGGTTATTGTAAATCAGTCTATTGATATAAATATCAAACAAACTGGACAATATAAGACAACATATCTGGCATAAATAATGGTTATTATTTAAATTCTTCAATTCCAAATTAATTGTAATATGCTGTACATTTCATGGTCCACGAGTAAAACTATTTTTCTTTTTGCTGTAGGTAATATCAATGAGCATCAATTTAAGATTATCTTGTTTTATACAATTTTATGTAAAGTATAATTTATCGTTACCTTAAATACTAGTTCTTCTTTACAATGAAAAAACACAGCGAAAGATGATGTTTTATGTATGTATGTATGTGTGTGTGTGTGTGTGTGTGTGTGTGTGTATATATATATATACAAATGTATATGTAGATGGCTCTGATTAAGGTATGATTTAATATGTATCCAGTATGTGTGTGTGTGTGTGTGTGTGTGTGTGTGTGTTTTGTACTTATGCGTGAAATATTCTCATAAAACTGAGCATGTTGCTGCACAGAAATGAAGTGTTGTCCAAGCTGATTGTTTGAATGCTATTCCATAAATTATAAAGAATGCATTCCCCAAAGTCGGTTGAGATTATAAAACACAATACTTTCTTGTACCCAAAACACCAGAGTAGCCGTATCACTAAAGTCTATGAATATCAAATTCCGCCGTTTCTTTTCACGTATCTGACTTCAATGAAGCAACGGCAATTTTTCTGCTTTGAGATTAGAAGAACTTGTAATATTGTTGTAACCCAACAGCAAGTGTAATTAAATATACACTGTAAAAGCCAGCGAGATCGCAAACACATAGTGACTTCCAATAGTATAGCCAAGTAAGGCGTTTTGTCAATTACATTTCTTGCAGTTGTAGTCACAATGTAGCAAACGACTACAATAAAGTTGGGGCACAATAAATACATCTCCTCCTCTATGGGTATGAAACCTGGTAGAACACTTGACGTAAAATGATTGCTTGTCTCAATTATATCCACAGTACGTTTTTAGAATTATCCTGTTAAGTATAATGGAGTACATTGCAACGAACTGTGTGGTTTGTGTGCTCGATTAGAAAGCATAAAGATCTTCATAACTCAGAAAAGTTTTATACAGCGAAGGCTTTATATAAACAAAAGACTTACGTAGACTGAAGGGTTTTGTTGAAAAGAATTTTGTGTAAATATAGACTTATTAATAAGATAATATTCCGAATGCTTATGTTTATAATTAATATAAACAAACACATTAATATTCCGAGGTATAATATATATATATATATATATATATATAGGCATTTAATAAAGAACAACTTGTAATTCATTACAGATGTTATACTGCGCGCATTACATTTCAAATACATTACAAATGGAAGAGCATGACACAATCTTTCACCCCACACAACCCTACTCTATACCTAGTCGCATTACACCGTCGTACGATGTCTCCTTTTTTTATAATTCATTCGTAACAATAACACTGCGCACAAACGCCCTGTGAAAATTGATTGTTTTTTTATATTCCAACAGATTTTTACCTTAATAAGGAAGTTTTTTTTCCCTGTGGCGCTGCGGCCCAACGCGGGCCATGGCCTCCTCATTCTTGAGGTTTCTAGATCACACACAACGACACACCACATCGGTAGGACTTCTCTGGACGAGTGATCAGCCCGTCGCAGAGACCTCTACCTGACAACACAAAACACTCAACACGGACAGATATCCATGCCCCGGTGGGATTCGAACCCACAATCCCAGCAAGCGAGCGGCCGCAGACCCACGTCTTAGACCGCGCGGTCACTGGGACCGGCTAATAAGGAAGTTAACATTTTAAAATTAAAATCTCCCTGCCGCATTCTAAAATATTATACGAGTTGTCTGATATAGTAATAATTCAGGGAGCATGAATGCCGGTACAAAAAGCCGATATCTGAATGAATATATCACATTTTCATATTTAAGAAGATACAAAATCTTGCTTTTGAAGAGACAGATGTAATTATCGGAACTGCGCAGTATATATGCTATACACGTGTTTGTTGGAGGCGAAATTCTTTCAGCAATTTACTGTCAATAATAGACACTTCTAATAATTCAGCGGTAAACAAGGTACCTCCTACTGTCTCTGTTGCTCTCTAAGAACAAATGTAGCCCTCAAGATGGACTTCAAGCCATCTGTCTTTGTTCCGCGAACACTCTACCTTTTATTCCAGAGAGGAAGTACCTTTCGTGTATTTTATAAACTACCAATAAATTCTGACTAACTCGTTCTGCGTATATTAATATCATAGATTTATAGTAATTTGATAATAATGCCTGAAAAACAAATCTGCGTGCTTTAAAGTTCTTATGTACTAACCACACTTTATATATGGCACTAATTATGTATTTAATATTCTTTAAGTGTTTATCAAAATGTGTAACTGATATACTATGTTCTCAATTCAATTCATTGTGCAGTTTCCATACGAATGGCATTAAGGTGTCTTCGTAACAAAACGTACTGTAACGTAAAAAGCGCCAGTAGTTGCAATACGAAAGACAGGGGGAGCCTTTAAAAGGGTGCATATGGACGAATAAATAGTAACCTAGCAAAAGTGCTACACTGATGATACGTGATTTACTGATAAAATTTATGAAGGTACATAATACTTAACACCAACATGTTGCACAATAGTCATATGTGTTAATTATTGTTCCGATATGCTTCGACCTAAGCTGTTTTTCTTCTTCAGGGGGCTCGCCAAGTTTTTCGACTTGTGTTGCTTATGCATCAAATTATGTAGCAGTGATTATACATGTATAATTAAGATTATAATTAAAACTGAAATATTAAAACCTCAAAATCAGTTTATGGTTTAATCTCAATCATAAATTTAATCATACATGTAGAATCTCTGCCACATAATCTGACGCCTTATCTGTAAACGTCGAAAAACTTGCGAGATCCTTAAAAATGGCCAACTCGGGCCGAAGTATGTCGGAGCAATAATTAACAAATAGAAAATTTGTCAAAAATTTTGTGTTAAATATTATGTATGTAATGTAGTTGAAAGGAAAATGTACAATATTAAGTTTTGAGTGTAGTAAAATGTGTGACAATTACAGTTAATGTGTCGTTGAAATGTAATCTATGTTATAATGCAGAAAGCCGAATTAAACGGTCTATACAGAAGAAAATATTAAAATTGGATGTACATGAAAAAAATTATGCCATAAATTTTATTCAGTATTTTATGTTATTGTGTCTAACCTGAACGTAATACAAATCAGTTAAATAGTCTGCCAATTAAAACGGAACTGAAGAAGTTACATAAAATCGGCTCCAAGAGAAATTTTTTAACTATCAAAGTCTTCATTTTCTGTCAGGTTACATTCGGAAACAAAACTATTCAAGTACATCCTTGATTGCAGCAACAGATGTTTCAAAATTTGTACTAAGGTTCCTTGGCGTCTGATATCCAGATTCCGGTCCAGTGGGTTTTGACGCATCAAGAGTTTAGAGACACAAAATGAAGTGGGTCTGTCACAACCCTTGAAGATGAACGCGCTAATTTTTTGTTCTAAAATTCGCAAAACATTGAACAAAAAACGCAACGACACATCTCAGGAAATCTGAACCATCAACAAAATCGCTGCCGAAAACCAAAATCTCCCCTAACAAATACATGTTAATATGGATTCTGCTTCAGTGGGTTTTATTGTGCCATTTCGCAAAAAATTTCTGTCTCCATCTCCGTTACAATGATTCCCTGAAATGTTCGGCACTACAGCCTACATCTGCTCTGTTCGTCACCTGGTAACAGGATCCACATTAGCATTGAATCAACAAGAAATTATAATATATTTTCTAAATATCCTTGACGAAGCTCAATCCTATTGTCTTTTAGTGCCAGTAGCAGTTTTGTACGTGTGTGTATTCTAATTTAATACAAGCCATCCCGTTGTGTTGTGATAATAAAGCGACGGTACATTCTAATTATATATATACATACATATTATATACAGGGTGAGTCTCTCGCTAGAGGCCCCAAACTATTGTCTAAAAAAAATTATGTTATTGAGATAATGACTTGAAAATTTACATACACATACCGGGAACGATGCAAAACAGGGCCTGCTCATAATCGATGTTGAAACTGGTCTCCTTTCACATCCAAGCACACTTGAATTTGTTTCTCCAAATTCTGGAATACTTTTCCCAAAGTGTCGACGTTGACGGCTTGGATCTCTTGGCGTATAGCGTCTTTGTGTTGTTCGATTGTTCGGGGTGTATTTTTGTACACTTTGCCCTTCAATGAGCCCCAAAGAAAGAAATCGGCAGGCGTTAGATCGGCTTCTCCTTGTCTCTAACTTTTTAACCAATTTCTGGACGCAACACTTCGATGGTGCACGTCTTTCACCAAATTCCGTTCGAAATGCCGTCTGGCGTGCTTTAAATGAACCTGTTTGCCAGTATTTACGAACGAGAAACCCGCGCTCTTCGACTGTATACATAGACAATAGTTTGGGGCTTCTAGCGAGAGACTCGCCCTGTATATATATATATATATATATATATACACTATGTACATAAATTACTGTAAGTACAGTACCGAAAGGCGAACATTATGTTACAACTGCAATATGTAATACAATTAAATACCATAAAAGGTGGCCTGCTCAGTCACAATCTGTAATCAAATCACGTGACATCAAACTTGTATCTGTTAACAAATCCTGTACCCTGAGCCACCTAGAGTACCAGACATTAGAAATAAAAGAATTGTACATGTAGAATTTATGGCTGCATTTAGAAGTAATGTAAGGCTTGTGTTTTAATTTCCAATTAAAAGTGGCAAAACTGTGTGCTCAAACGAGTGCCTCTTCTAAGTGTACTGCAAAATAAGGTTAATCTGTAGTGCTCAATGTGTATTAAAACATGGTCATTTTTGTCTGATATTTAGTGTTAGTGTTGTAATCAAGGACATGTCTGGACTTGTATAAGAAGAGAGACAGACATGAATGGTTAAAAAATTCTGTGGTGCAGTGTTAAAAACTTTTAAAAGTAATAAATGTTGTTATTTATACAGCAAAGTACCAACATAACACGTGGATTCAGTCACGTGAGTATTTTACCTGTGTTGTGGTTTTGGAATTGAAAGAGCAAAGAGTTATTTCCTATACATTTAATTACAAAATCATCATATGTTCGAAACACATTTACAATGAGCCACAACGTATGCTTCAGCCCATATATATACATATTACCTAGCAGCATTAATCATGTGCTTGACCAATCAGAATAACTGTATCTCTGAGCCCCCGATTAATTTCTGATTGGTTACCAAGTTCACATGATGTTATAATTTTGGTTCTGAAATGTTAATAGGATCAAACACACAAAAGGATTTCGGAGAAAGGTTAGAACAATTCAAAGCTTACTTTCCCGTTACACAGACTTCTAGATCTACATTTCTATTGTTATTGCAGCTTTTAGTTTCTGTTATATTTATGAATTTTTTTTACTTTAGTACAAATTATCTCTAAGTTAAATGTGCTGCATATAATCTTACAGAGTTGTATTAAGATTTACTACTGACAAACTGATTTCCAGTACTTTTTATGCAATATTTCAGTACCAAATTTCACTTGCCCAGCTTCAGTTGACCAACAGCCATCGCCATCAGACCGAAAGATTCAGCAAATCTTCACGACAACCAAAATGTTATTTTGCATTTTACAAAATTCAGAGTAATATATTTTACTAATGTCTCCTACTGTACGTCACTTCAGGAGCTAAAAGTGTCACTCCCGCTTCACAATTTCGCTCGCCCGCCATGTTGTTGTTACTGGCTGTAGGAAATTTAAAGATCAAGGTAACGGGGCGTCCACTTGTGATATAATGTTGCGTGGATACAATTTATTAGGTTTCCAAGGCAGGTGCTGCTGAAATGGCGGTGTTTTGGGCTATTACATCTGGTTGGTTCAAAGCCTAAAATACGATTATCTGTAATTTTAGAATATCAGTTGAAATGAGGGAGACACAGGATCCTTTTTATTTTTAGGAATAAAAGTGGGTTATAAATTGTAAACAAGTCGTAGTGATTCTGCTGACTGTGTATTTGCGTAACGCGAAATTACCTTAACACTCATAGAAATGTTATATTGTCGACAGCTGTGTCTCGTCGAGCATAAAAAATTATTATATTAAATGAAATACCTTGTTGTAAAAACCTAAATACAACAGCCAAATATTTATATAAAGATAGCCTATCCAAGAACATAAAATGCTTTCTGAACAATGACTTCTATCGCATAGCACAGCAGCAGTAACACTCGATCTATTTTTTCAATAATATCTCATAACAAAAGCTGAAAGCGCTTCTCCACTTCATGAATGTTTCACATTATGTATTGAAGTCTTTGTAAATAACCAGCAAATATATGTACTGGACATGTTCTATGATATGTACTAATTACAATAAAACCCTTCACACCATTTTCCCATGGTTTGAGGTCAACATTTGAACCCATCTCTGTAGGGTCATTATTTTATCTGATCAATATTGCTTCCCACTTCTAATTCGAACGTGCGTGTGAGTCGGCCGCTGAGTTCCAGCGGTTTATCTTATGAGCAACACCACAGAAAGAGACAAATTGTATTGGTCAGGTAAAAAATTGTTCCTGTGTAATATCTTCCATATCGGTGACAAAAAGAGTAAAACAGTAGTGGTAGTAGTAGTAGAATTTGTTGTAGTAGTAGTAGTAGTAGTAGTAGTAGTAGTTGTTGTTGTTGTTGTTGTTGTAAGAGGAGGAGGAGGAGGAAGAGGTGTAGTGAGGGTGGAGAGAAGCAGTAGTAATTCCTTGCGCATAAACATTCTATATATATAACTCCGTGGTCTTAGTCCGCACGCGAACTATACCGACAGAGCGGCCGCCGCCGGTCGGCGAAGTTAGTGCCAACTTTTGCGGATAGAGGGGTGTCACGTGGTCAGCGCAACGGGTCC
>Ga0131853_10017506_pt1 | contig 13046 bp, 15 predicted proteins | sample TergutLab28metaG_FD_92764 | JGI IMG/M metagenome (GOLD analysis project Ga0131853, IMG submission 92764) | Labiotermes labralis P1 segment gut microbial communities from Petit-Saut dam, French Guiana - Lab288 P1 (version 2) (version 2) | ecosystem: Host-associated > Arthropoda: Insects >...
GAGGCCACCGTGATTCTCGACGATCATGGCCGAGTGCGCGCCGCTGCCGTCCGCCTAGAGGTTCGCCGGGACCAATGGCGCATCGCCGTTCTTGAACTGGCCTGAATCTCTGGCATTATTCGACTCTATGAGCCAAAACCGCGCTGCGCGCGACACCGGGCCGTTGTCCTCCATCGATGCCACACCGTTACATGCCGCCGTCACCTCGCTGGCCGCCGCGCTACATGACTACGTAGATGTCGCAGCCGGGGTGCGCACGGAGTTCAGCGCGGCCGAGGCCGATGACGACCCCCGAATGCTTGCGCTAGAGAACCGGATCGGCCACCTAAACGCCGAGCTGTTCGACGCCCTGCATGACGCGCTCGGAATGCACCCGAACTTAACCACTTCGGTGTGGGTTCCGGAAGGCTCTGGCGCAGCAACCCTGCCCGCAGGCATTCAGCGAACAGAGGTGCACTACCTCGGCTTCCTGGTAGCCGCGCCACCACGCAATGCCGACATGACCCTTGAGGGCGTAATCGATCTACTGGATTCAGCCGGGCAAGACGTCACCGAACAGCTGGCTAACGCAGGCTACGAGGTAATCGAGTGGGCCTCCGCTCGCGGCGAAGCCCCCGGCTTCGGCGAGGAAGAGTAACCCCTACCCTCATTAAAGAGCTGCCGCAAGCAAGGAGATGAATAAATTATGCTTCGTGGACCAATCACAGGTACCCACCAACTTCCAATCACGCTGAACTAGACACCAGGAGGCTGTCATGGCTGAGGAGTATGAAGTTAACGCGGCGGCGTTTCGGCAGATGCTGCTCGATCAACGAGCCACGCGCATGAAGGGCGGCCTGTATCACGTCACCCAAATCCACATGGCATACAACACCAACCGGATCGAAGGCTCGACCCTTACCGAAGACCAAACCCGCTTCCTGTATGACACCCGCGCTATCGACGGGGAGCTGGTACTGGTGGACGACGTAATCGAAACCATGAACTCCTTCCGCATGTTCAACCTCATGCTTGACTCCCTTAACCAGCCCCTCACACTGAGCCGCATCCGCGAGTACCACTACATCCTGAAAACAGGCACCAAAGATGGCGATAACCCCAACTTCACGGTCGGCGGTTGGAAGAAGCTGGCAAATACGGTAGGCGGAATCACTACCTCAGCCCCTCAACATGTACCGGCTGACATGCAGCAACTATTCGCTGATACCCCTGAACACATGTCATTCGAGGATATCTGTGACTTCCACTGGCGCTTCGAGACCATCCATCCCTTTCAAGACGGCAACGGGCGCGTCGGGCGACTCATTATGTTCGAGCAATGCCTACGCAACGACATCATGCCGTTCGTCGTGCTTGAACAGCAAAAACAATTCTACTATCGAGGGCTTAACCGCTACGAAGAACACCCAGGCTTCCTGCGCGAAACCTTCCGTAACTTCCAAGACGCCTACTACGAAAAACACGCCCAATACGTCGCACCCCACAGAGTTCAGGTTGATGACAGTGCGAGACGGGCGGCAAGGCCGTAGGCGGGAGCCGGGCGAGGGCTGAGTTCTAAGGTGCCACCAGCGCTGGTCGCAGCGCTATCGACGAGGGCGAGGCCAAGCCCAAGGCCAACATCTGCAAGGCGAGAGCGCTCCCCACGATGGAAGGGTTCGGTGAGCTGGGAAACGTCTGTTCCGGTGAGGTCGGGGCCGTCGTTCTCGATAAGCACCCAGCAGGTGGTGGCGTCGGCGCTCAACGTGACGATCACCTTTGTACCGAGCGCCCCGTGTTTGATCGCATTGTCGAGCAGGTTGGACACGGCGAGCAAGGCAACAGGGCGCGCCACCTTGGCAAACACCGGGCCACCGTTCGATGTCCTCGCCACGATGCGCTGGCCGCGAGCGCTCGCGGCTTCATCGTGTTCGGCCACCACCTCGGCCACGAGTTCGTTCAGGTCGATAACCCCACTAGCTCCCCCACCCCGTTTCGATCTCGCCAATAGGAGCAGCGCGGCGATGAGTTCCTCGCAGCGGCGGGTCGCATCGAGCGCTTCATGAATGTCAGGTTCCAAAACGGCGGGGACGCGCCCTTGCAACAGGGGGATTTCGAGCGCCGAAAACGCTCGCGTCAGGGGTGTGCGCAATTCGTGGGATGCCCCCGCAATGAAGCGGTCTTGCCGCTCGAAGGCGTCGGATAGGCGGTCGAGCATCCCGTCAATAGTGTCGCCGAGTTCCTTAATCTCATCATCTGGGCCGGGCAGCAAAAGACGTTGTTGGAGGTCGGTCACCGAAATTCTGCGGGTTGTTTCTACCATCGCGGTGATGCGCCCCAAAGACCGTTTCGACAGGAACCAGGCGGCAAACCCGCCCAACAGAATGCACCCGGCAAGAATCCCCAGCGACCACCATAGTAATTCTTGGAATACCAGGGCCGACTGTTCTGCGATGCGAGCATCGATGGCTGCCTGAATCTCCGGCGGCAGCGAGGTTTGGATGCCTCCCTCGGTCACCACAAAAAACGGACCCTCGATGTTCAGGTTGCTCGCGATGAGCCGCCGCACCAGGAAGTACAACACCACCACCAGCACCGCCGAACCCACCGCCAGCAGCGTGGTGATGAGCGCGGTGAGGCGCCCGCGAATCCCCAGCCGGGGGTGATTTGAGATCGTCATTTCTGTTCCTCTGCCGCCCCAACCATTCGGTACCCAAACGCCGTCGCACTCTCAATGGCGCCGGGCGTCATCAGTTTGGAGCGGAGTTTGAACACGACGGTCTTCACCACGGAGCGAGCAGGAACGCTAACCTCATGCCACACCTCGTCAAGCAGTTCATCGGCGCTCACCCAGGCGCCACTGGCGGCAAGTAGAGCCTCCAGCACGGCGTACTCCTTCGGGGTGAGTCGCAGCGGAATGCCCCCCTCCTCGACGGTGCGGCGGTTGATGTCTAGGCGGATATCGCCTGCGTGGAGGATGGCTGACGACGTAGCTGTCGCCCGCCGTCCCAGCGCCCGGAGCTGGGCGAGAAGTTCCAGAAACGAAAACGGCTTGGCTAGGTAGGCATCTGCCCCCAGGTCAAGACCGGTGATGCGGACATCAAGCGTGCCCGCCGCCGTGAGCATGAGAATACGCACGGGATGACCCTGGGCGCGCAGGGTGGAACACACGGCATCGCCGCTGAGACCGGGAAGGTCACGGTCGAGGATGAGTATGTCGTAATCGTCGGCGCTGACCTTGACCAATGCCGCCGCACCGTCATGCACCACGTCGATGGCATACCCCTCATGACGCAAGCCTTTGGCGAGGGTGGCCGCAAAGCGCGACTCATCCTCGACAAGCAAAATCTTCATGTTCCAACCATCCCAGATGGCGGTCACCAAATGGTGACTTGGCTGGCAACCATTGCGTCACCGAGGGCAAGGCACGCTTCTCGCCATTGCCGACAATCCGCGTCGGCTTCGAGATTCAAGGAGACATCATGTCCACCATCCGACACTCCGGTGCCTCGCTCGCCGTAGTCGCCTTGCTGGCCCTCGCTGGCTGTTCCACCGACGGCAACGCTGGCGCACCGACCTCCACTCCGCTAAGCGAGGATGTTGCCACCGGATCCGCGCAGAATCCGACCGGCAATGACCATGCGGCAGCTCTCAACCCCGGCGACTCTGCTGCCCGTTTCGTTGCCTGCCTGCACGCCGATGGCATCGAGGCAACGATTTTCGATGGGAATTTCGTAATGGTGCCCGCCCCAGAGGCTAAGACCCTGACCGCCGACAATGGCTTTGCGTTAATGCAGATAACCGATGGGAGCGGTAGTTGGGTTGCCCCGCTTAGTGCCGAGTTCTTTGCCGACGATGCTCTCACCCATGATGCCTGGCTCGCCTGCGAGGTCGAGGTGCCGGGTTTCACGCAACCGACGACCCCGGCGCACGCAGACCAGATTGCCCAGGTGGAACCGGCGCTGGCCTTCGCTCAACGTGCCCGTGACGCCGGCTTTGCCTGGGTGGCCGATCCCGAGCCGAACATGCCGGGAATCACCATCCCCGAGTGGGTGGATGCGACAGAACTGCGCGCCATGCTGGAGGCAGCCTGGGACCCCGATAACGCCGCCTTTATGTTCGCAATGGAGACCAATGACCCGGAGATGGGCCAAGCATTGGGTGCCGTCATCATTGAGTTCATTCAACAGGTGCGGCCATGAAAACCGCGCATTTGGCCACTCCTTCCGTGGGGCGCAGGCGTCGTCGAGGGCGTCTCATCGCTCTCGGAACTGTAGCCGCACTAAGTCTTGCCGCCGCCATTGCGGTTCCGCTGATGGAGGTCGATAGCAGCTCGCGGGCTGTCACCCCTGACCGTGACCCCGTCACCGCGAGAGTGGAGTGGGGAACGCTGACGAGGGAGCTGCGCCTCAATGGACGGCTCTCCTTCGGTAACCCCGAACCATTGCTTACCGTCCAGGGGATGCTCACCGCATTGCCGAGCGTTGGGCAGAGTATCCAGTTGGGCGAACAGGTTTATGCCGCCGATGGCTCGCCAGTCGTCTTGTTCATGGGGTCGATGCCGTTTTGGCGTGACCTCAGCACCCGGACGGACTGCCCGGCGGCTCGACCCTGCGCGGATGTGGCGCAGCTACAGCAAAACCTCATCGACCTGGGTTATCTCGACCTTCCCGAGCCTTCTGGTGTCTTCGGCAACGGCACACGGCTGGCCGTCCGTGCCTGGCAGCAAGCGCTCGGCGTCCGGGTAACCGGTGAGTTCGCGGCCTCAGCTGTGGTGGTTGCGCCGTCGTCACACATCCGCATTGCGGAAGTGACCGCTGCTCTGGGTGAGTCGCAGGTCAGCCCGGCCACCATCAACCAGGTGGTGTTGCAAGGCAGCGCCGCCCTCACTGATGCCCAGGCCCGCGATCTTGACCTCGGCACACCCGTCACCGTCACCTTGCGCGACGGCACCGAGGTGGCGGCCACGCTATCCGCCTTAAACCCTGGCGGCGAATCAATACCGGGCAGCAGCGGCACCACCCCGCCGACTGCAACGTTTTACTTCCCCGATCAGAAGGCCGTGGCTGGGGTGGGGGAAACCAGCATCCGCATCACCGTACTCACCGATGGCGAGACCGGTGAGGGTACCCTCATCGTGCCAGCAACCGCGCTGCTTGCCACCGTCGGCGGCGGATATGCCGTTGAGGTGTGGGACGGAATGGCGATTTACCGCGTGCCGGTCGAGATTGGCCTGGTCGCCGATGCCCGCGTACAAATTCTTGGCGGAGACTTATCCGAGGGTGACCTGGTGGTGTTGGCCCGATGACCGGTATGGATTCTTTGGACGTAGTGCCCGTTGTTGAGGCTCGGGGTGTGTCAAAAACATACCCCGACGGCGGCGCCCACGACGGCCTCATGGTGTTGCATCCCACCGACCTGGTCATCGCGTCGGGCGATCAGGTAGCCATTGTCGGCCCGTCTGGTTCGGGGAAATCCACACTGTTGACGATTCTGGGTACTCTTGAAGCCCCGACGACGGGTTCCGTGCTGGTTGGCGGACGGGATGTCACCACGATGAGGGAGGGGGAACGCGCTGCCGTCCGGGCTGGGGCCATTGGGTTCGTCTTTCAGCAATTCCACTTGCTGCCAACGCTCAACGCCATTGGGAATGTGGCAACCGGCCTGTTGTACTCCGGGGTTGGTCATGCCGAGCGCCGCGAGCGCGCGGTGACTGCACTGGAATCCGTTGGCCTTGGACACCGGCTTGACCACCGGCCCAAGCAAATGTCCGGCGGAGAGCAGCAGCGCGTCGCCATCGCCCGCGCGTTGGTGCGCAACCCGGACGTACTCTTCGCCGATGAGCCGACCGGCGCACTCGATAGCGCCACCGGGGAGAACGTCATCGAACTACTCACTGAGATCGCCGGACGCGGCACCGCCCTCGTCATCGTCACCCATGACAGTTTCATCGCTGACCAATTTGCCCGACGCATCCAGATTCGTGATGGCGTCGCCATCGAGGAGGTGCCTCATCATGTCTAAACTTCGCCGCGAGCGCGTCACCCTGGCCGACCTTATCCGTACCGCTCTGCTTGGGGTGACAGGTAACCCGCAACGCACCGCGCTTGCCTCGCTCGGTATCGCACTTGGCATCGCCTCTCTTGTTGCCCTCACCGGGGCATCGGCATCGAACCAGGCCGCGCTGCTTGCCTCATTCGATGCGATGGGCGCCAACCTTGCCTTTCTGCGCCCTGGGCTTGGCCCCGACCAGCAGCCCGTTCCTCTGCCAGAAACCGCGCCCGAGGCCATCGCTCGCCAAGACCATGTTGAACGCATCGGTGTCCTAGAAACCGCGCCCGCCGGGTTGAGCGTGTTCCGTACCGATCTTGTCCCCGAAACCGCAACCGGTGGCATCACCATCGCCGTCGCCCGCCCCGACCTGCTCGCCGCTCTCGACGCTCGACTGGCCGTCGGACGCTGGTTCGACGACGCCACCCGCACCTTGCCCGTCACCGTTCTCGGCGCCACCGCAGCCAACCGGCTGGGCGTGAGCGTTCCCGTCGATCTGCTCTACATTGGCGGTCAGTGGTACGGGGTGCTTGGCATTCTCGCCGATTCCGGCTTGGTCAGCGACGAGATCGACACCGCCGCGATTTTGGGCGACCAGTGGGTGCGATCTGAGTTTGCCGGGCTGGCGGGCGTTGGCGAGATAACCCAGATCTTCGTTCGCGCCGAGCCGGGCACGATAGATGCCGTACGCGGCGTGCTTGCCAATGCTGCTCGTCCCGGCTCCCCGCAGTGGGTAAATGTCGGCGGCCTGGGTGACCTTATCGCCGCCCGCGAACTTGCCGACGACTCGTTGGCCACCTTGGGCATGGCACTTGGCGGCATCGCGCTGCTCGTCGGTGGGGTTGGCATCGCCAACACGATGGTCGTTGCCGTCATGGAACGACGAGGGGAGATTGGGGTGCGCCGTGCGTTGGGTGCCCGTCCGGGCCAGGTGGCGGCACAGTTCATCACCGAAGCGGCGACCCTATCCATCATTGGTGGCTTGGGCGGGCTTGTACTCGGCGTGGGGGCGGCTGGGGTTATCGCCCTTGTCGCCGGGCAGCCCTTCGTAATTCCCGGCCTCGTCTTAGGCGTTGGCCCGGTGGTCTCCGTCGTCATCGGATGTCTTGCCGGTTTACAGCCAGCGGTTCGTGCCGCGCACATCCCGCCCACCGTCGCCCTGCGCTCGGCATGAAACCACTGCACGCGCCCTTATGGTGCTTGCTGGTGACCTTACGGAGAGCGAACCGACCTTTTGAGGTAATTGACTCGTAGACGCCACGATCAGCTCGTAGACTCCGTGGGGTGACTACGCCTACGCCTCGCCCCAAGTCCCCCATCGACGCCGTTGCTGACGCCTATGTGGCTCGCTACCTCGACCTAGACCCGTGGAGTGCCACCCAGGCCGGGGTTCCCGGCTACGATCACCTGTGGCCCGACTTCTCCCCGGAGGGTGCCGCCGAGCGCGTCGCGTTGGATCGGGCGACGCTCGCCGAGTTGGCCGAGTGTGAGCCGGTAGACGATGTGGACCGCGTCACCCTGGCCTCAATGCGCGAACGCCTTGGCCTGGCCGGAGAACTGCATGACGCCGACCTCGGCATTGAGACCTCGCTAAACAACCTCGCCTCCCCCGTACAGGGCGTCCGCGATATCTTCGATTTGATGTCCACCGACACGACGGAGGGTTGGGTAAACGTTGCCGCTCGCCTGAACTCAATGCCAGAGGCCGTGGCCGGGTACATCGAGTCGCTGAAGGCCGCCGCCGCTCGCGGAAACGTCGCCGCGATCCGTCAGGTGAGCGAGTGTGCGCGGCAGGCCCAGCTACAGACCGGCGACGACTCGTTCTTCCCCTCGTTTGTGGCCGGGGCGGACGCCTCCCTGGTGAGCGATGGATTACGCGTCGATCTGGAGCGCGGTATTGGCGCCGCAAAGCAGGCGTATGCAACGTTGGCGGATTTTCTGGAACGCGACCTGGCTCCGCAGGCTCCCCAGGTCGATGCGGTGGGTCGTGAGAAGTATGCCCTGTGTTCGCGGCAGTTCCTCGGCGCGGCCGTCGATCTTGACGAGACATACGAGTGGGGCATGGCCGAGCTAGCCAAGATCATGGCCGAGCAGACAGCCGTGGCCGAGCAGATTGCCGGGCCGGGCGCCTCCGTCGAGCAGGCCGTCACCCAGCTGGAGGCCGACGAGAAGTACATTCTGCGTGGCACCGACGCCCTAAAGGCGTGGATGCAGGCCACCTCGGACAAGGCTATCGAGGAGTTAAGTGGCACCCACTTCAACATTGAGGGACCGATGCGCACCCTCGAATGCCTGATTGCTCCCACCAACACTGGCGCGATCTATTACACCGGTCCGTCGGATGATTTCTCCCGACCGGGCCGCATGTGGTGGTCCGTACCCGCCGGGCAGGACACGTTTGGCACCTGGCGCGAGAAGACCACCGTCTACCACGAGGGCGTGCCGGGCCATCACCTGCAAATCGCGGCCTCTGTGGCCAACAAGGAGATGCTGAACGACTGGCGTCGCATGATGTGCTGGATTTCCGGGCACGGCGAAGGCTGGGCGCTTTATGCCGAGCAGCTGATGGCCGAACTTGGCTACCTGGACGACCCGGCCGACCGCCTGGGCATGTTGGACGGCCAGCGGCTACGCGCCGCCCGCGTCGTCTTTGACATTGGCATGCACCTAGAAAAGAAGGCGCCCGTCGCGTGGGGTGGCGAGGTGTGGACGCCGGAGACTTCGTGGAACTTCCTTAAATCGAACGTGAACATGAACGAGGATCTCGTTAAGTTCGAGTACACCCGTTACCTGGGTTGGCCGGGTCAGGCTCCCGCCTACAAGGTGGGTCAGCGCATCTGGGAGCAGGTGCGTGCCGAGGCTGAGGCGACAGCGGGCGCCGCCTTCGACGCGAAGGCGTACCACACCAAGGCCCTAAACCTGGGTGCCGTCCCCCTCTCCGTCCTCCGCAACGCAATAATGGACGCCCTGTAACCGCCCCGTCCACGTCATTCTGCGCGAGCGAAGCGAGTCGCAGTACCCAGAGAAAACGCTCACCGCTAGACAACCCGATTATGCAGGCGCATGATGAACTATGCAACCGCAGCCGTCTTTCGTGTATATCCTGGCCAGCCGCCGTAACGGCACGCTTTACACAGGAGTCACATCGAATCTACGACAGCGCATCTACCAGCATCAACGCCATTTGATTCCTGGGTTCACCGATGATTATGACGTCACCATGTTGGTTTGGTATCAGGAGTGCCCTGATATCGAGTCAGCCATCAGCATTGAGAAAAAGGTTAAAAATCGAAACCGTAAATGGAAGCTCGCGTTAATCGAGCGTGAGAACCCGAATTGGGATGACCTCAGTAGCCCGTGGGAAGCCTGACCATCCCCCTACGTCATTCTGCGCGAGCGAAGCGAGTCGCAGAACCCAGACCCAGACGGTAACCGTTAACTCTAGGTCCTGCGACTACGCTCGCTACGCTCCCTCCGCGCAGGATGACGTTAGCGCTGCTCCCAGGGGTAGGTGACGCCTAGTTGGACGCGAACCTCGTCCATGATGGCCATGATGGCGACGGTTTCGGCCAGGGGCAGCAGCGCGGATTCGCGGCGACCGTCGGCGACGATCTGGGCGAACTCGGCGATCTCGCCTGCCATGCCCTGGTTGCTGGTTTGCCAGTCGTCATGCCGAATCAAGACGTTTCCCGCGTTGTCTACGGCCCGAACAGGGCCGGGGCGGTAGAAGTTGTTATCCAACTCGACCCGCCCGTGCGTGCCAGAAAGCACCGCTGACGTGGCCGTCTTCGCCGACATCGTGGCGTGCAGCACGGCCCGCGCGTTCGGGTGGTTCGGGAACTGATCGAGGATGATGGTCTCTTGCCGGTCCACGCCCCGGTCGGTTAGTGAGCCGCTGGCCTGGATGCGTCCGGGCAGGCCGAGGGCGAAAACGGCCCAGCTCACGGGGTAAATGGCGAGATCAAGCAGCGCGCCCCCGGCCAGGTGTGGATCGGTGAGCCGCGGAACGTGCAGCAGCGGCTGCCCGTGGTCGGCAATGAGCGTGTCGAGTTCGCCAAGCGCCCCATTTTCGAGGAGTTGGCGCACGGTGTCGGTGCGCGGCAGGAAGCGTGTCCACATGGCCTCCATCAGCGCCAGTCCACGAGCTGCGGCCAGGTCAACCAGCTCTTGGGCTTGCGCGGCCGATGTGGTGAACGACTTTTCGATCAGCACATGCTTACCCGCCGCTAAGGCCAGCTTGGCATGCTCATAGTGGTGGCTGTGCGGGGTAGCAACGTATACCGCTTGCACGTTGGGGTCAGCAACGAGCGCCTCGTAAGAGCCGTGAGCGGTGGGTATCTCATAACGGGCCGCGAACTGCTGCGCGCGGCCATAGTCACGCGAGCCAACGGCGACGAGTCGCTGGCGGGTGTACCCCCGCGCTACCCAGGCGAAGGCTCCCGCGATGCCGCCGGGGCCAAGAATGCCCCAGTTCAGCGGCGGGGCCGCCTGCGTGTCAGGGGTACGGGGAGCAGGCAATGTGGCCGGAAGCGTCATGGCACAAATCTAGTACGCATCGCGCATCTGCGCCGCCAGTTGAGTAAACCAACCGCGACAGCACAGGTGGTTGAGTAGGCCGATGAAGGAGGCCGTGTCGAAACCAGCAGTGGCCCTGTCATGTGATGATCCCGCTGGGCGTGAGTTGTAAAAACACAGATAGGCGTAGGCTTCTTCCGTGGCTTTAGTGCATATTATTCTTGCGTCTCAGTCTCCCTCCCGGCTCGCTACCCTTCGAGGGGCAGGGGTGGAACCCTCCGTTGTCGTCTCCAGCGTCGACGAGGATGCCGTACTCGCGGACGCCTGTACGCGATTCGGTGAGCTGGCCCCCGAGGATGCCGTGCTGGTGCTTGCCCAGGCCAAGGCGGAGGCGGTTGCTGGCTTGATTGAGGCCGATGAGGTGGATGCCGATGCGCTGGGCCTACAGGTGTCTCATGCCGTTGTGATCGGCTGCGACTCCATGTTGGAGATCGATGGCGAGGCGCGCTCCAAGCCCATCGACGCCGCCGATGCGATCCGCTGTTGGCAGCAGCAGCGCGGCCGCACCGGCACCCTGCACACCGGCCACTGGCTCATCGACCTGCGCGATCCCGAGGCGGGCGGCACCAGAGCCACCCTCGGTGCCACCTCATCCACCGTCGTCCACTTCGCGGACATCGATGACGAGGAGATCGCGGCCTATGTTGCCACCGGCGATCCGCTGCATGTGGCCGGAGCCTTCACCCTGGAGGGCTTGGGTGGCCCCTACATCGAACGGATAGAGGGCGACCCCCACGGCGTGGTCGGCCTCTCCCTACCCACCCTGCGCACCCTGCTCGAAGAGATCACCGTTCCATTCCACGCCTTGCGCGGATAATCCAACTCAGGCACGCCTTGCGTGGATAATCCAACTCAGGCGCGCCTGGCCACGGGGCAACGAGGCGACTGGGCTACGGTTGGTGATGGCATCTACGAGCTGCGCATTCACTGCGGCCCTGGTTATCAAGTGTACTTCGCCGAACAAAGCGACACATACGTCGTCTTGTTAGCGGGCGGGGATAAATCGAGCCAGCGACGAGACATCGTGAAAGCCAGGACGCTCCACACCGAATGGAAGGAAGTGATGGGGGATGAAGAGGCGTCGTGAACGGTTCGTTAGGTTTGATGTTGCCGATCACCTGACCGACGTCGAGTCTGCCGCCGCCTACTTAGAAGCGGTGGCACTCGAATCGGCAAACGATCCTTCAGCCATCGCACAGGCGCTCGGTGACATCGCCCGCTCGGGAAACATGAGCGAACTAGCTCGTCGCGCTGGCATGACTCGCGAGGGACTATACAAGTCGCTATCGGAGTCTGGAAATCCGAGTTTTGCCACCGTTTCTAAAGTAGCCGCTGCCCTTGGTCTCGAACTACGCTTCGCCGCAGCACACTAACCCTGCACATACCGCCGGGGGCTAGCGGGCGCGATCGGCCATTGTGTTTAGGAGGGCGGCGGCGGTGGTGGCATCGCTTACGGTGATGACCAGGCCACGACCGCCGGTGCGCTCCACATGCAGCGCCTCGCCTCGTCGGGTGATGATCGCGGTGCCTACCTCGCCGTCGCGCCAGTTAAGGCGCCAGCCCCAGCCACCGTATTGCAGCGGGTTGGTTAGGTCGATGGCCGCGGCCCGGACGATCTCGTCGGCAGGAATCTGTACGCGGGGTGCACCCAGAATGCCGCGAACGGTCAGACCCTTGGCATCCACGCGCACGTTAATGGCAGAAAGTCCGGCCACCAACCCCAGCAACCCAACCGGCGCGCCAAGCAGCCCCCATAGGCGCAGGCCGATGGCCAGGCCAATCAGGCCGACGATGACCACGCCCAGGAGGATGAAAACAAACCGGCCAGGACGAGCCTGGCCAAGCCAGACGGCCCGCTCGTCCGCAGACAGGGTGAGGCGTGGGGCGTCGCTCGGCACCGGCTCGGTCGCGGCCTGGCGCGCGTCACCGGGAACGAGTAGCCCGGCGATGACGGCGAGAAGCAGCGGGCCGACCACAAGCGCCGCGATCCACCAGCCGTTCATGCTGGCATCGGCTGCGTCGCTTAGGCCGCGCTGCGCAGCCAAGAGCAGCAGCATTAGGCCGGAGGCAAAGATCGACTCCCAGATGATGCTACCCACGAAGAAGCGACGGGTTATCGCCTCGCGACCTAGCAGCCAACAGAGTACCCCCAGCAGCAGGGCAACACCGGCGGAGACTCCAAGCGTGATGCCGACGAAAGCGCCGAAGGAGCCGAAACGGTTCGGGCCGTCAGTTCCCCAGCCTTGGGCTATCGGGTTGGGTAGGTCATCGCGCCAACTGAAGGCGTACGCTCCGGCCGAGAACAAGATGATGAAGGCGGCGGCGATGGCGGCCAGGGCGGCGCCTAGAGCCTGGTGGCGGCGGGGAGTGATGGTCAGGGTATTCATCGGGTCATTTCCTCTTTGAGCAAGGTGGTGGCGGCCTCGATGGAGAGGCCGGATTTA
>Ga0131853_10017507_pt1 | contig 13046 bp, 8 predicted proteins | sample TergutLab28metaG_FD_92764 | JGI IMG/M metagenome (GOLD analysis project Ga0131853, IMG submission 92764) | Labiotermes labralis P1 segment gut microbial communities from Petit-Saut dam, French Guiana - Lab288 P1 (version 2) (version 2) | ecosystem: Host-associated > Arthropoda: Insects >...
AGAATACTATCGAAGTTCGCGTTGCGATGTGTTGACGTTAGAGGAAAGAACGGTACAGACCGAACAAACACATTATACTTCACACGGCATCCAAATTACATATTCTTGAAATTTATTACAGTAAAATAATTTAGTACAATACGTAAGTTTCGACCACTTCCCTATTCCCAAATTCTTAAATGTTTACCCATGTTTATTTTCGTTACTGATAATGCATTTGTTTAAAACAATGATATATTCATTACCCAAGCTTTTTTTTTTCCTGCACTGAGTGCAAAGTTCTTTGATGGTGTTCACACAACATTAAATTCCTCAGCTCGTTGAGAGTCGACAGAAATAAAAGGCGTATTGCCTGCTACAGTTCTTCAAACTTAATATTAAAACGCGTGGATCTGTACCTCCATTCTCTTATATTTCTCTTCAGTGCGGTGCTTAATTAGGTACAGGAACAGTTTTATGTTTGCCTTAACCAAGGTAAATACATTCTGACTTTCAGTGACGTGTAATTAACTTCGCAATATCACATTTGTGTCTGCAATAAATAAACATAAACGCTACTGGGGCATAGAATTTCATAACACCGCAAGTGAAAAATCTGTCATCCCCCAAAATTTATTTCTATGACTATAAATTACGAATAATCCCCACAGACGGCCGGTTGTACTATTTGAAACATCCGAGAACGCAGCGGATATGAACCACCGAGGCCGGTAGACTATTTGACCGTCGGCTACAGGAACAACGTGATTAAGTTTGGATGTATAGGAGAAGAAGGAAAAACGTGAACAACTAACCAGCTGTTTTCACCCCGTAGTTGGTCCAGCCAAGAGATCGTGGAAACAGCAAGAGACGTCTGCAACAGCGACTACTTCTTCCCATGTTTTCGACATATACATAGAACCAATGGCACCTGGCCAACAGCCAGTCACACATTCAATTCGCACAACATTTTACAATTTTGCATTCCGAAACGCATTTTAAGTGTGAAGGAACACAACCCATAACAGACAAACTTCTTGTGTGGTGATCACCTCAATTAAAAGGAGACACTGGCCAAGGTTGCCACTAATTTCGTTTGGTTGGTTCGTAGGTTACGTAATGGTGGTACATCAACTCTAGACGAAAGAACAAGACAGTTGAATTGTCAATACGTAACAGGAAGGTACCGCGGGCTATTCTGAGAAGCCACAAAAAAATCAGCCTGGAATTACTGATGACAAATACAAAAACCCATTCTTCGGACCAAGATAATACAGACATTGCACAATCCTTAAGTCAGCGTAAAATCGTACACTGTACAAAGAGACAGGATACAATTTAGAATCAACCGCAATCTGCCCTCGGTAATGAAGATAGAACGATTCTTCGTCACAGTTACTACTCACCTCGACGCAACATCTTGTCCAGAAAGTTTGAAGTATTACTGTGTACACCGCAGAGAGACACAGAGGAAGGGAGCAGAGGTTTAGATACACACCTATAGAATGATGGAGGTAAGTTGTTGGCTTTACACACTGCCGCTTTACCCTCGAGGAAAGAGCCCCCGGCACCAAGTAATAGGAGGTTGGGTGGGCCCCAAAGCAAGTCTAGCCCTTTCGAGCGTGAGAAAAATCCCTTTCGTTGCCGGGAATCATCCAGTCAGTGAATAGCCACTATAATGGCTGAGCTATACAAGCACATCATACGCGCATAAACTGGTATCTTACACTTATCTACTGTAAACGACAAGAAGAAACGTTTCCCTTCAGCATGATAGAAACCTGTTAATATGCAATGCGACCGTGCTACTGTTTTCTTAAATGTGTCTGTTTAAATGTGTCTGTAACATACCATAACATACCACTTTTAATCAGAAATGTCACAAAATATAACATGCATGGGACCTCTAGCAAGCATGTTCCCTGCAAACTAGCTTATTTATGTACGGGACAATACTAATATGCTTTTAAGCAAGAACCTCTCCTCGTATTAAGATGTACATGCCAAAGTCTGGCTTCAATTGGTACTCACGTAACTCCTGTACGAAGACATCCCCACATTCGCAGTGTCATGGACTCTCTCTTTCTTTCACTTCTCGAACAAAACTGCACGGCGTGGAAAGAATCGAATGCACCGAGATCTGCTCAGTTCCAAGTCAAATTAAGTTATTCACTAAGTAATAAAAAATATTTTTGTAAATTCTTTTTTAAAAATTTATTAGTGTCAAAATGAATGAACTTCAAATTTCAAAGAAAGGAAATTAGCCAAAATTTTATTGATAACCTGTTGGTAGCTTATCAAAGTTTTAAAAGTGAGGTTATGTTTCTAACATTAGATACATTTCAAAACCTGCAAATCCAGTTACATGTGCGGATTTTCACAAATTTTGTAAAACAGTGTTGCTATATTTCACAGCAGTTCAAGATGAAGGAACTCCCGAATTCAAGTGGGTTTATACGGGTTAAACTACTTGAAGTAACGTCATCTCTCACCACACGGAAAGCACATATATCCCAGCGCCACCTGTGTCCTGCGTAATGTTCCTGTCGGTACAAAGTTTCACTACTGTCTGGACGTCATCACCAAATCGTCTCTCTTCCGAAGCAGAAACGGCGATGCTCACTGTGCAGTGTGTGTGTGTGTTGGAAGCCGGCCCAATCCAGCCGACGGCAAGCCCAGGGGTAAAGTTTAAGTTGCTGCTGCGAGCTAGTGAAGCAGAGAGCGCCCGCGTAGCCACATGCTCCTATTTTAAGACTTGATGTCTGAAGTACGATAGCCGGTTGGTTAAGACTCCAACGGGAGATGGTCCTACAAAAGGTTGACCCCACATCGAGGGCTTTAGCCCAGATCACTAACCCTTGCTGCTGCAGCAAATGTCTCTTCAATACAGCGCCCACGTATCCTCCCTCCCGTTATGTCCCACAGCATCTTGTTTTGTCAGCAGTCGAAGAGACTGGTTTCCTTAGTTTATAGGTTTTGGCAAAGACTGGAGGAGCAAAGCAGTTAAAATGAAGGCGAATCATTGGAAGCCATTCGCTTTACTGTCTTCTGGTAGGTTCGTGAAGTTCAAATGTATAATTTCACGTATTACTCGAGTGAACTCTTAATTTGAGTGTTATTGGTTGTTCAAGTTACAGTTATTTCAAGTATAATATGTACCTTGATATCGACAAAGAAACTACCACAACCTGAAAGAGGAAAGGCTATTTCTTCTTGCCTTCTATGAATTTCGAGTAAAATCAGTTCTAAGAATTCTGTTTTAATGTTAACTTCTTTCGAAGTTGGCGTAAGAAGATGTAGTGAGGTTTATTAAAAAAAAATTCCTCCAATTTCAATCGTTTATCGTTGTGAGGTCTGTTCCACGTGTTACTGCGTATAACAGGGTATAGATGTGCCTGTGCTCCGTGGTAATTAGGTCTTACCTGTACCCTGTACACGTTAACAAACTAAATGTTGTGTGAAACTTTATGCTTCGCCTATGAAGGCGATCCCGTACGAATGATTGACAATCTCTCTACTGTACAGATTATAGGATGACGATTTGACGGGAAGATGGTTATGGATGGCTGAGTAGATCAGAGTCGTCGCTTACTTGACTCTTAACATTTCCGATTTTCACCAGAGGAGAATGGCAGTCTATTCGAATGTCTGAGAATAACATACGAATAAATTAGAGGTTCAGTGATGGCACAAAATTCTTCCTCATCAGAGTGACGGCAGGTTACAAAATAACCCATTAAGAAGGTAACTAAGGTATTACAGGAGAACTGTGAACAGCAGATATCAGTAAACGAACGCATTAACACCGGAAAAATATGAAATGCACAGAATATTTTAGAATGAAAAGAAAATGTTTTTTTTTAAATGAATCTCATCACTGCTGTATTAGTATAACACGGCGGTTAAAGATTTCACGGACGTCCGACAATAAACTTGAAGGAGTTCATTGCTTTATCTGTTCTACTGATGAAATGGCACTGAGAAAAAGACAAGAAATCTCGATACAGATAAGCAGTAACTTGTGCGAGATATGAAAGGCACACCTCCCGCAATACAGTATGAAGCATGACTGCCACCTTTCGAAAACACACATGCATTCTAACGTCCTCACCACTTTCTACCCTCTTGTTCTGAAAAGATAACACAGCAATCTATTCTTGGTTGTCAAAACACGAATTGCACATTTTACTTTAATTCGAGGTAAGATTCTTACAATTTTCATTTATTTACATCATAATCATTACACTCAACAAACACTTCTTTAAAAATCAATAATCATCCAACATACGCACTCTGTGACACACCATTTATGACACATATCAACCCCTACATGTTGCGGCACCGAAGTGCCATTCTCAGACAGTCTTTATAACAAAGGAATGCAAAGCAACATGCCAGTCTAGGTTCTGCTCCTACTTATGGGGATGGCTAAAATCTTAAAACGCTAAAATAAAAACGTATGACTATAAATTACAGCATTATGATACGAAATATTAAAGTATGTAAAAATAAGCCGCCACAATTTATGGTCACAAACTTTATGTATGTTAGCGTTTTAATATTTTAGTCACGCCTATGTGGAGGATCAGATCACAGATTGGCATGTTGGCTTACATACCTTTGTTATAATGACTGTCTGACGATGGCACCTCGGTGCCGAAACATGTAGGGGTTTATATAAGTCATAAATGGTGTATCACAAAGTGCTTATGTTAGATGATATATTGATTGTAAAACATGAAAAGTATAACATAAAATACTTTACAAATGCCGTCAAGTGTCCATATACTAGCTGTCTAAGAGAAAAGTGTTCAGTGTTAAGAAACGTAAAATTTCCTGGTTAAATGCCTATAGCCTTGGTAAGTATTCGAATGCCTGTATGAGTTCCTTACAAGAAATTTTGAAAATGAACAAACAATAAACTTGCACGCATGCATTCGCGTCCATATGACGACTCATCTTCGTTACTATAAAATTCAGTTGAAATTGGTACTGGGTGTCTCCGCTAAATATATTCGTTATAATTAAACATTGGTTCACAAAGAACTATTACAACCATTACTTCGTACTAAATTAATATGCATCTTTATAGTCTCAACATCAATAAACGTTCAAATGTGCAGTATATGTCAGAAAAGTGTGTCTTTTTAAAACAAAAAAAAATTATTTTAATGTGTTTTCTACGCGGTGAATATCTAACGAGTTGTACGGAAAAACCACATGACTGTTACACAGTGTGTTAGGTGTTTGTAATGCGAAATGCTTCGAGACAACAGAATGAAAAAGATTCGCGTTGAGAATGATAGTACATTTAAAATCATCAACAGCGTGTTTTTAAAGAAACTGAAGTGTTAATTTTGGGATATATACATTTCCTGTCCTGTTATTTCATTATGAAATAAGTCCAAACACTGAATATTCAGTTCTGACAACCGTAAAATTATGTCAGCAAGTTTCAAGAGACATGATCAGCTTGACGGTAGCGCCGTTCACTGGCACAGACAAGGCCAATAACAATCTACCCGATCTAGCAACACTATTCTGAGCACTTCCCACGTTTTATTTATCTAATACGTATATCCCACAACGCACCTACTCGTAACATACCACTTATGTAATTTTAGTATTGTTATATAATCTCTGAGGGTAGTGCAGTAGGCTGAGGCACTGAGCCACACGAGGAAAGGTTCCGACTTCCATTCCCGGTAGGTTTATTGGGAACTTTCAAGTGACCTATTCATTCTGCCAGCATTCAGCAACCCTGGGGTCCATTCAGCCTCTAATTGAAATAAGTACCAAGCGATATCCATGATGGTAAAGTGCGGCCGGCGCGCAGAGCTGACAACTCTGCCGTCCCAGTAGTACCTAATGTAAAAGTAAGGATGGAAGTCTTCACGAACTGTCACGGGAAACCTTTACCTTTGCATAGTGTCTGTCAACCAAACAACCACGAAACATTTAAATTCACACGACATTTCGGCTAACACAGCGTGTCTTAGAGTAATGCAGTATATCATACATATCCCAGGTGCCAGAGTATCTACAGACACATACGACAGTTCCGTAACATTTTACCTAACACCAACACAGAAGTCTGCGTGATCTAAGAAAGGCCAGGAAGATATTTAAGGACTAAGTAAATCTGAAATAGAAATCAAAGCAATATTTGATTGAGAACTTCTGAAAATAAGTGAGGTCAATAAGACCAGTTTTCTGCAGAAAGGCATGTTTTTTCTTACATTGTACTGCTGTACTTTCTAGACATCTTCGCAATATCGGCAGCTTGTGAGATTCAGTGCACTCTGGTGTCTACAAAGCACATTACATTACTGTCAGCACTTTTATTTTTATTAAGGCCTTCCTGCTGAATGAATTACATTGTTGGCAGTAGACATGATTTTATAAATGGTACTCTAGAATACAGCGAGTTGTTGGCAGCACGCTTAACCTCATTCATGTCATCTGTAGAACACACTCAACTGCTAGCGGCAGAATTAATTTTATTCATGGCATTCTGTAGAACACATCGCATTGCTGCGAGCAGATTTACTTTTATTAATGACATCTGTAGAATTTACTGTAATGCCCGCGGCAAATTTAATTTTAATAATGACACTCTGCAGAACACATTGCTTTGCTGGGAGCAGATTTACTTCCATCAATGACAATGTGTAAAACATCTCGACACAGGTTTTTCTTGGTTTCCTTGTGTCTATAAGCAAATGCTGAGCTGGTTCGCAATACTCCAAGTTCCCACTACATGCTCCTCATGTAGCCCTCCCGACTTAAATCTAGCAGCAACCAATTTCATGTTTAGTGTAAATGTAAAATAACCAATGCCACCGGGTAACAACCCAATTGCAGTAAATAAAAATAATAATAATAATATTATTATATACACTTCGTTGTTCGCAGTAGGTTTAAATCCGTTAATGAATCTTTACACAATACAGTGCGTGGATGGTAGCAGATTTAATCTAATCAACGACACCTGTAGAATACATTACATTCCTAGCAGCAGACGCAGTTTTCCTAACAACATTTCGTAGAAAGTATTTACTTGTTGACAGCAGAAGTAATGTAGTTTATGTACTACTGTAGAATAAACAGCAATTTCTTTTATCGCCTGCACTCCGCAGTCGTTACTGCATATCTAACACCTCGCAGAATTAATTTCCTTTTTGCCACCTGCACGCGTAATTGTATTGCTAACACCAATACATGCTCCACTGCACTAACTGTCTCTGCAGGTGTCCTAGCTTCAGACCGCAAGGCCAGTACTGCATGTGAATAGTCGATTCATCGAAACAAGGTCTCGGGATTGCAGTTCAGTGATTTACTGTAATATTCCACATCTCTTCAGCCCTTTGTCTAACACCACATTTGACGGGAGGTTTTCAACTACAGAATCGTAAATTCGCCCGGTTACCTGTACAATCAATCAGTTCATCTCCATGGCCTCCTTCCCTTGTTTACATTTTTGTTTAGGTACACAAGCAATGCACGTCACTTTTAATTATTTATATGAGCTGGAGATTTAGTAATTTGCCCGAAAATCAAACCAGCTAGCTCCCCAAAACAGGATTCTAATTCATATTTATTTCCCTCAGACCATCAGGTAAATATTTCCACTGTCACACTAAATTACTCAACGCTATATACAACCATGAAATGTCTAACGTGTGCGTTTCGTGCCAGCTACATGATGATACCTGCGTTGCAAGTTGGTCTGATGTTGTAGTTGAGCTATAGGCACTGATTACAAGTGAGCAATTGAAACAATTAGTTTCAAGTGCACATATTTGTACGACAAATCATTCCTACAAATAAAGTTACGTTAATAAGGACACAATGAGGTACACAACAACTTTGCGGCACGGTCAATGGCTACACACACACATTTGTTTGTTACCAAAGACACAAAATTCTATATCGTAGGGCAATCAGTTCTCAAGGTCTTGCTATTATATGCTTCCGTTACAACAATCAATGGGCAACTATTAACCTCAATACTGAGCACATAAGCAATAATCAAAAGAAATACAGTGTCTCTCGGTTGATGTAGAGTAAAGCGCATTTACACTCGAATATAACAGGATCATGCCCTTTCGAATTTGAGAGAGACAGATCTTTTCAATTGTCAACGAAAGTTACTGAGACATTAGTTACTAAATTCACTGTGATTCATCATTACTTTCTTACCCCATGGAGCAGAGTCCTTCTTGAGAAACTAACCAGTTTTCAGCTAGTCAAGAAATTCCCCGCATATATAAATATACAATGATGTGTCAGTCAAACACAACAAGACTTGTACTATGTTTATTATTGTACTAGGGCAACATGTTTCGTTTCTTATAGAATCATCTTCAGGCCCTTCTAAGATACAGATCCTTACTTAAAATGTTTAAAAATGTGCTGTGGGATCCCAAACGCTTACATTCTTGATAAAACTATGTATAAAATGCATGTGTCGTTTTTCTCTTATTGTACAATCGGGATACCTAATTTTAACACTTTAACCGGTACATATGAAAGAGGTTACACGTATATATTGTTGTTAATGACAAACTATGTATATAAGCTTTAAAATGTTAAAAACATTAAAAACTATGCGGTAATATTACGCTTGGTAAGTGATGTCTTCCCTAGGTTGATATTATATTCTTGACGAACCTTTAAGCTCTTATCTCCAGTGATGAGCGTTTGGATTTCTATACTGACAGTGAAGGCTTATGGATGTCATTTATTTCGCGAAGTTTATTGCTCTTGTGCAACTTGTCGTTCATATATGCTGACTGTGTAGTCTTTGTCACATTCTGTAAACAGGTATCCTGATTGTACAATAAGAACATAACGACACATGCATTTTATACATAGTTTTATCAAGAATGTAAGCCTTTGGGATCCCACAGCGCATTTTTAAACATTTTAAGTAAGGATCTATTTTCTTAGAAGGGCCTGAAAATGATTCTATAAGAATCGAAACATGTTGCCCTAGTACAATAATAAGCATAATACAAGTTTTGTTGTTTATCTCAGTATTGAACCAACTTGATGCACAAAATTTGTTTCACAATAAGTTTTATTTCATGCCTCTACATGTTTCGAGCACATGTGCTCGAAACATGTAGAGGCATGAAATAAAACTTTTGTGAAACAAATTTTGTGCATCAAGTTGGTTAAATACTGAGATAAATATACTGAGGTGCACGGTCAGCAAAACATTAAAAAAAACAAGTTTTGTTGTGTTTGACTGACACATTATTGTATATTTATATACGTGTTAAACACTTCGGGATGGCAAACATTAAATTCCCCGCATTTTATGGAACTCGAAGGTTCATTACCGCATTTAAAAGTGCCCGCCACCTGTCCCTATCCTGAGCCAGCTCGATCCAGTCCATGCCCCCACATCCCACTTCCTGAAGATCCATTTTAATATTATCCTCCCATCTCAGCTTTGGTCTTCCAAGTGGTGTCTTTCCCTCAGATTTCCCTATAAAAACCCTGTATACACCTCTCCTCTCTCCCATAGGTGCTACATGTTCCGCCCAATTCATTCTTCTCGATTTAATCACCCGAATAATATTTGGTGAGGAGTACAGATATTAAGCTCCGCATTATGTAGTTTTCTCCACTGCCCTGTTACCTCGTCCCTCTTAGGCTCAAATATTCTCCTCAACACCCTATTCTCAAACACCAGCAGCCTACATTCCTCTCAATGTGAGCGACCAAGTTTCACACCCATACAAAACACCATTCACCATTATATACAGAAATCACACTTTCACAGAATATGCTTCTTATGAACTTTGAAGTCAAGTCGCTTAGCCTGTTGCTTTGTTTGCCTGCGTCCCCAGCAACCTTTCTTTCATCACCAACTACGCAATGTACGTATGTGAACCTGGACAGAAGAGTGCGGATACTGGGCCCGAGCGAGCATTCAGAAGCAGGCACCAGTGCATTCCTTATGGACGGACGACTGGACTGATGCCAGAGGTCCTTACAGTACAATTACATCATTGAACTTAGAACCGAAGAAATATGAAATAAAGTGAAATACTAACTTGATGCAACTGGGTAATTTTATTGATGTATTCTTAGCTCGACATGTTTCGGGTACATACGCCCATCACCAGGAGCATTAGATGTTGATTTGCAGCGTATGGTCTTCTGCACCGAGTTTTTGGATGGGTGGTGGTTTTGAGAGCGGTTGCTTAGGTCGTGTTTACGGTGCGGATGGTGCCGTCACGGCAACATTTGCATATTGTGAACCGTAGCCTGTCGGACTGTACCATATTTTTCCACATTATCTCAGAAATGGCATGATTTTCGGAAAAAAAGATTTTGAACGTAAAACATGTCTTTATATTTTCTTCACAACTTTTGTCTGAAAAATCTCGCATTCTAAGAAGAATTACGCGAGATATTATCATAAGTGTAAATAGGTCTTCATCGAGAGTGACCGCTTTTCTTGCCAGATTTTAATGAAACTTGAATTTTCTCGACAGATTTAAAAAAATACTCAATTACAAAATTTCATAAAAATCTGTCTCGTGGGAGCTTAGTTGTTCCATGCGGACAGGAAGACACAGACAGACAGTCAGAACTAACGAATCTAATAATCGCTTTTCGCAATTTTGCGAACGCACCTAAAAATGTGTCCCAAAGTTCCGGTACAACCTAATGGTCGCCAATCCCTTCTTCAACGTTGTAAAAGCAGTCCCGTTACAGCCCCGGAGGGGCCCAGAGGTTTCCAGGGAGTTAAGGTTCCCAGATTTCGTGACAATGGCACAGGATGGTGGTAGGTTGTCAGCCTTACGCACCGGCCGCCTTTACCCCCAGGAAATACTCCTGGTACTCATTTCTGTTAGAGGTTGAGTCGACCCCAGGGTCAGTTATTTTTTAGAACACTCTTCTTCAAAATAAAATAATTAATACTACAACGTTGTAGTATTAATTACTTTATTTTGAAGAAGAGCTTTCCAAAAATAACTGTAAAACGCAATTCTATCAGAGGACACAGATTTAGATGCTGTAGTGTCTTGTAGAGAACACTTTATTTTATTCTATTTCATTTCATTTTATATACTTGTATTTCATGTATGTTGGTAGCATTTTAAGGACGGCTGTGTGCATCTCCCTGTTGAACAAACAGGAAGTCCAGATCACCTATCATTCACATAGCAACAGCAAACAGTTGAAACTGCAGAATACTGTTGCTAGGTGAATGCAAGAAATGCTGACTGGCTGAGAAGCGTGATGTGGTTTTGTTAAGTAACGAGAGAGAGTCTTTGTTGAACCTTCGGTAACGACAGACACCTGGGGGAGCAGAGAAGGAGCAAAATTTATAAGATGTGGGCTTTGTTGCTCATTATTGTACCAGGTAAGCGTGGTTAAGTTGTTCTGTACCAAATTGAAGTGTAGAAATGATTCGGATTATATTTGGTTTTATTTGAGGTGATCAGACTTTCCTTATGTAAATTCCTTTATAGGCAATTGTTATCTTTGTGTTGGAGAAGTACCCTATGCCGTCCTTAGGTTTTGATTGGGTTATGGTACTTTCCTTAGTGTTGTATATTTATGTAATATGTTGTAGTGTCGTAGAATATATTATTTAGTGAAATACGTCATAGTAATGTCCAAAGTGGTGGCAGCGAATACCCTTTCTAGGTAATGGTGTCGGTGGTTGGGACGACCGCCGCACCCCATTACAGACGCTAAAGATGCCAGTGCAGCCCAATGTTTTTTCAGTGTAAAGACATGCGAATCTTATGCTATTTTGTTTTATATATCAAAGTGTAAAGATCAACATTTACGAAACTTTAAGTTTTACAGTTGCCCCAAGCAAGTGTGAAACTTGTCTGTAAATTTAGGTTTCTGAGGACATGTCTAAAACAGAAGAAGTTAAAATTGCGGAGAAAAAATTAAATTCATCGTTTGGGCACTTTGTGAAATATTTTATGGTAATAAAAACATGGTGAGTGAGACAGAAACAGGGTGCAGGACGCAAGGGTAGACGATAACTGTGTACAAAATATACGGTTTAAAACGTAACTATGGCGACATGTACACATCGAACAATAATACTGAAACAGATATTTAAAAAAATAAAATATAATAATAGTTGGAGTGAACTGGCTTAGATTAGGGTCCAGTAGCGGACTTTTGCGAAGCGGTTACAGTGATATTCAATAAAATAACATCATTTTAAAACACGTTAGTTTGTAAACGGTGTAAATGAACACGTGCGAAAAGGTAACGATATAGGTCTCCAGGTAAGGGAGAGAATTTTGCTGACCAGCTGGGCAATTATCGACTTTTAAAATGACATATTCAACGGAATTAATAATTAGTTAATACTTCAGTTTCATCATTGTGTGTCAGAAGAATTAATTATGTTGTCATAAACTCAGCCGTGTAACACAAGCTTTTCCCATTTGCAATGCCCTGATATGCAGGCAAGTTGCCTTGTGTGATCCACTGAGATCTGGGACACGGACTGAAACTAGGGCCCAGTATTGGATTAGGTCCATAATTGAATTCTGTTCTTAGAATTGGAACAACCCGCAATTTTCTTGCATAAAACCAAGGTCCCCAACTTTCAATATCTCTTGTGCATCCTGGACGCATATTTTTCCACGAAATTATTTGTTTCCTTACTGTTCCAAGGCACAGGAAATTCGCGATGGAAGAAACTCCAGGGATCTATGATTAAGCTTAAATAAGAACGCACGCTTTCTTGCTTACCTACACATCTATTATATTCTACGGCTGTAAAAGAATTTTAACACACACTCTTTGCTACAGCTACGGGGTCGACGATCCGGGGTTCAAATCCCGACAACTTTTAGAGATTTAGCTCTTCTCCCGGCTGCGGAGTCCACGCACCCTCCTCTTAAATGGGGCCGGGACGCAACTTCCCCGGAGTAAAGTTGCATGGGAATGAGGCCAACCGAGATTAAGAACGCGTGGAGCTACACTTCCAATCCACCTACATCCCTTCATGGCGTGTCTAGGGAAAACTTTACCTTCAGTATTACCTTTACTCAGTGCTACATATTTCG
>Ga0131853_10017508_pt1 | contig 13046 bp, 10 predicted proteins | sample TergutLab28metaG_FD_92764 | JGI IMG/M metagenome (GOLD analysis project Ga0131853, IMG submission 92764) | Labiotermes labralis P1 segment gut microbial communities from Petit-Saut dam, French Guiana - Lab288 P1 (version 2) (version 2) | ecosystem: Host-associated > Arthropoda: Insects >...
ATTATTATTATTATTATTATTATTATTATATTCTGAATTAACAGCGGTTTAGGTGGTTTCAAACATTGCGGGTCACTGACCAAGCACTGCTTATGCATTATTCTGCTTAAAACTTCCGAACTGCAAGGCATGTGTTCGGTGTTTTTGCTTTCTGCATGCGAATATATAGAGCAGGGCGAAGATTGAGCAGTTTCAAACTGTCATATAGTTTCTTTTGAGGGGAAGAGGATAATCCCTATTGTGGATAATGCTAATGGTACAATGTAGAGTGCCCTCGGTTGACATATTCCTGTTAACTCTTCTTTTAGTGTATATAATTCTGGAGCTTCTCTGTGATGGTGCCGTAGAGGTGGTGGTAATAGTAATAATAATAATAATAATAATAATGTCATCATTATGCATAGCCTGTATGGCGAATTTCAAGAGGCTGGAAGGTCCGGGAATCGAATCTCGGTGGTGCGAAATTTTCCGCACCCGCCTGGACCGGCAGTGGGGCCCATCTAGCCTCCTGTACAATGGGTACTGGGTCTCCTTCCCGGGTGTAAAACGGCCGGGGCGTGGCGTTGACCATCCATCTCATAGGTTAAAGAAAGAGTAGAGGTACACCCTACTCCCCTCTGTTTCTTCTCTGTATACCTTCCCCCCCCCCCACTATGATTTGCTTGTAAAGAAGTTTTTTTTTTTAAAGAGACCCTTTAAACGTGGTTACAAGTGACTCATTAAAGGAATATCTGCAGATGCAGAGTTTCTTCAACTGCATGTATGTCGAATTTTGTAACCATGTAGTTTGTTTTTGCTTAGAAAAGAGCGTCAAAATGTTATACAATTGACTTTGGTAACGTAGAGTGTAGAGCCTGCACTTAGTAGTGATCGTGCCTGTAGCCAAGTGTAGTGAGGGTATCGTTTGACCGTTATCAGTCTGTGCAATTTTCACATGATGTTGCAGTGCCGCGTTACAAGGCCTGTGACACGGCATTGCACGTGCACTCGTTTGAAGCTGAATCACGAAGTTTACATATGAGTAATATTTGAAGCTCATTGCCTGCTTCACAGAGAACACCGTCTTAATTACAAAGACGTACCAGCTAAATGCTGTTAGGGAAATTTACTGTAGGGTTTTTGTGGGAATGAATCTGCACACGCATGTACACCTTGTGGGCAAAATGCAAATTAAACAAAGTGGTGCGTATAGTAACCACTGCGCTTTAACGGGCTATGGGAAGGACGTAGATTGACGGTGTGATGTGATTGTACCATACATGCCGTGATGGCACAGAGGAGATGCAGAGGTGTAGCTTCACTCATTCTCAACCTTGGCGCTGGATGAAGGGTGTGTGGAATGTGAGAACAGAGTAGGGCTACTGAGAAGAATATTTTTTTCCCCCGAGAGGGAGGATGTGACAGGAGGGTTGAAAAAAAGTGTAAAACGGGGGTTTTGTAGTTTGTACTGGCTGCAAAATATAGGATAAAATCATGGAGGATGAGATGGGCAAGATATGCAGCATTAATATGAATATTTAGAAATCCATGCAGAGATCTGGTCGAAAATGTATAGTGAAGTGACCACTTGGCAGGTCTGTATGCATTCTTAAATGGTGGAGTTGTTGAAGAAACAGGCTAAGAGGCTGTGGGTGGGGTTTAATTGGCTCAGAGACCACAGGCGGGTTGTGAATACGGTGGTGAACCTTCGGTTTCCATAAAGGGCAAGGAAATTCGTGATTAGTTTTATGGCTGTTAGCGTCACAGGAAAGACTGTGTTACCTGTAATTAATTCTACGAAGGCCTGTCCATTTGCCGCTATTGAACCTTTAAGGAAGTGTTTTTCCAACGCCTATCTGCGCTCTCTTAACGCTCATATGACTGTTCGCGTTGTGTCCCATTTTATGATGACCTTTCTGACGATAAATCGGGTTGTTTTTAAACCAAGAATTCTCAAGACAGACATAACGCACGCAGCCAGCAACGACGACAGCCGTTAGTTCTAAACGGTACGTTGGTACTTTGGATACATTGGTCTTTCGGATCTTAATCAGCGTATCTGTGTAACAGAAAGATGTTTCAAAAACATCATCAGCTGTATTGAAAGTTGTCGTATTGGGTGTGGCGTTGTGGCGTCTGGTAGTAGAAGTCTGCCAGCGTTTCGGAGGTTCTTGATGCCTCCATCGTCATATTTACGGTTTCTAAATCTTTCTTAGGACTGACAAGCAGGTCTTTAGTAATGCTCATTTTAAGGGCCAAGCATCCCCCGACTTCTTGACGCTGAGGATAGTGGCACTACGATCCTTCGAAACATCGGTAGCAGTTTACCAGTCGACTTGGTGTAACATCCTAAAAGGCAGATGCCGCTGTGAGAACCTCGAATTTCGTAAGGCTGTAACCTTTTTCAAATGAAGGCGTATTAATTCAATTACCGTTCCAACAAGCGTAACAATGTGCGAATGACGTGTTCGGATATGTAAACTTTTGTACTAACACCAACAAATGCCCGTGTATAAAATATGAATTCTCAGAGTACAACCAACAAGATGCAACTTTTCTCAATTCATTTATTCCTGTAAGACGCTCTACATGTTTCAGACTGTTTTTCCGTCCATCATCAGGGCGGCTAGCAGCAGGTGAGCAGTAACGGTCTGACAAATGCCTGCCGCTGTATGTGCAGTTTTAAGCTCCTGTTGATGGACGGAAAAAAAAAGTCTAAAACATGTAGAACGTCGTACAGGAATACATAAATTGTGAAAAGTTGCACCTTGTTGGTTGTACTCTGAGAATATATTAGCGATGCACGGACATATGAATGTTAAAATGTATAAAATATGCTTTGTCATATTTTAACATATTTTATACACGTGCATTTGTTAGTTTTGTTGCATAAGTTTAAGTATTACTTTAAACCACAGATGTGGATCGTAAAAACACATGTTCGGAATTAAAATTTCTGTATAGAACGTGGGGTCTGCAACCTTTTTATGTTAAAGGGCCGCACCGGTTATTGTGGACTAGTTCGCGGGCCACTGGTGGAAAAATAACAGTAAGTGTTATATCTAACCGACTTAATTACTGTGTAGTTTATATAGAAAGACACAATTCGCATACGCGACCTTGGACCGCGTAATACAACCTGGCGTAGAGATAACTCCGATCTTGCCAACCTACTTGTACATCACTCGTATAGATGACGGTTGAACTGCAGTAGTAGCAAAACAAACTGCTGCAGTGAATATGTATGTACAGCTACAGGAGGGTTATGTAAAATCTGTGCTCGGAATGGGGACGGATGGTTAAAGAGACAAATACCAAACGTCACTGTGCAGTGGCGGTCATTCGTACATCACCTATACCGACGGATTTTTCTTGTTATTCTTCTCATTTGCCGAATATAATCCACGGCAGTGCGTTTTCGCATCTCGTTCACTTTATCGTTCTTAATCACTCGACTATGTAATGGAGAAGGCTTCTTTATATTGAAACAGCAAACAGAGTAAATCATAGGCGCAAGCTTGCGTGTCCTTTTCGGTTTTGAAATTTGTATAATCCTGCCATTCGAAGTTTCGTTACCTACGGCTTCGAAGCCCAGAAACAAAGAGTATGAGCTCTTATGTTCCCCACCAATCTCATTGAACGTGTACGTATGGCAGCCGTGCGTCAGTTCAACAGAGCTGTGGTTATTTTAAACAACCGTATAGGGACACGTCCGCAGACGTTGTGCGTTCCATTGAGACATGACTGGGATGCTTTCAGTTTCGTCTTGTGCACTAGCCCTGCGTTTTGCATATCAACCGTTTCTCTTGTCATCTGCCGAGAGTGTTTTCCTTTGAAAAATCGCGCGGTGGGCGGGGCCCGAACAGACGCGAGAGAGAAACTGTAGCGCGAGAGGCCGTGTGTGAATGGTGTCCCGCCTGCGACTGACGCGAGCGATGCAACCAGCAGTTCCTTGCCCCTGTGTGTAGCGCACGCGTGGCCTTGGAAAGTCGGCCGGCCTCTGGGATCTTTCGCGCAATCGTCATGCCTACCTATTCGTAGTACTTACTCCGACCGCAAGGGAATTGTGATATAAATAGAACGTAATTATGAGTATCAACAATCCATGTATTAGCGTTTGGGCGCTGTGTGATTTTGAACGTCCAAATAATAAATTACAATTAATTAAAACAGTTTATGAAGCGTATTTTTGTGAGTAACAGCAAAGATGTTGATTGGCAAGCTCGTAGGTGTTGCGGGATGAACGGATGTTCGCCGGGAGCCAATATGCCGTTATATGTTGAGGATAAAAACTCAGTTAAAGTATTGCGCTTATGTTATAATCGTTTGATCACTCTACATTTCAAAGACAGGCATGAGACAGTACTATGTGTTGTTGTTCCCCCGCCACCTGACACTTGGCAGTTTATGCACATATTCCACTAGTTCCGTTGTATATGGATATACATGTCCTTGGCTAAATCCCCTAATGCTCTTCGTATCCTTAAAACATACGTGCATGCAAAACCAATTATAAATTATAATTATAAATCCGTTTTCTTCTCAGTTTAATTTTGCACAACCTGCATTGTTTGTAACAATTGCAGTAGTAACTTAAGACGCAATTTGCATTGATGAAGTGATAACATGAGTGAACAAAAAAAAAAAAGCGGTATTTTTGCCTGACACTGGTAAACACCGAATATATTCAAATCAAAAGTGGCTACCGTTCGGGGAGGAGAACGCCTGTCATTACAGTTTAAAGCGACGGTCGTGTTTTGAATGACTGAAATTATATATACGCAAATGAACAGTAAGTTAGTGTGGTACATTAAAATACGGTATTATTGAACGTCACGTATCTTTCGTAGGTTCGCCCAGTGGGACTGGTTACGACCAAGATTAGTGGAACGGAAGATTGGTGTGTGGCGACTTAATGTGATATGACGTCACAATTGCCGAAGAAACACGAGTGAAGCAAATGATATTACCAGGCTCTCAAATGTAACACGATTCTACTGAAAGTCTGCTAGCGTGTCATTGGTCAAATTGTTAAAGTGACTTCTCCTTGCATCACGCACTTTGATTGTTTTGTAGTACGATTTATATCCCGGTCCCGGTATTAATCGCGTATGTTAACTGTTGTGTAAAGTCTGTCTACTGTTTTTACTGAGAGCGATCCAAGGTTATTTGTTAGTTTACAGTGCTGACATTTTTCCGTAATTGAGTTGTTTTTTTTTTTCGTATATTAAATAGCGCTGTATCGGCTTCGTACGTTGTATTTTGTCCGAGATGTTATGACGAATTGGCAAAGACGTAGCTGGAAGTGGTGGGTTGATTTTAGGTACTGCTGTAGTAGTCGCAAGAAATGACTGAGTAAAACCGCGACATCCGATGCTACCAGCTCTACTGTTCACTATTTTAACACGGGACTTCGCGACTGCAAAGCTGAAATGCAGCACAACATTTAGTGTAGGCATCTCCTAAGTTAATAAATACTTGACAGGTGCTGCATCATTAGTGATAAACCTGATGTTTATTAAATCGCACTGGGCTACTTCATACAATATTTAAAATAGAACTACATAGTGTAAAGTGATAATATTCCCGTTTCAGAGCAGTGGCGTCTTTTTTAATGCTGGCGTCTATTCTGTAACACAGGACTGTATTGTCGTTATGTTTTATTTATACAGTACGACTGTTTGTGTTAGTTTACGTTAAACGAAACACAAACAGCAGTGTACCGAGGGAAACTGTTCCAAAGCCATGTCATTCTCTGGTAGGATCACGTCAGTATTCACACCTTGAATAAGTAATGAAGTTCCGTTGTATTATGTTAACCAAAGTGAAATGGCATTTTTTCCAGTTTAATTTTTATGCGACTTACTGCCTGCTTGTTTCAGTGTTATCTTACGCAGCCAAATCTCTCTGCAGACAGAACCTGGAATAAAGTAAAGCGCCGCATTTCAGGGAATTTTTCTTAAAATGAATATTGCTGCAGTTACAAATTTGGCCACTGGCAGTATTGAAGTGTATGCTAATCACCTTCTGTTACGGGTTCGTAACTGCATGTCGCTAAGGGGGTTTGTTTGACCCTAATTTCTTTTGGGGAATGAAGAAAAAGCATTTTGTAAATTCACGCGTTGGCCTTGTGGGTTATGATACCACGTCATGTGGTGGTGGCGCACCGACGTGCCGGAGGAACCTAACAGCTTCCATCGCCAAGGTCGTGGTAGCCCCGTATCATATATATGTGTAAATCGTTAAAATGCATCGGTGGCGGTAATGCTGTGTATTTTATTGTCAGTAATAACCACACGTCTGACCATTCTGTCCAGTTTTGCCTTCAAAACTGTTAACGCTGAAACTAAGAGAAGCTTGAGTTTAACGTAAAATGATATACATCTTGTTTGAATATCTTTTTTCCTGTTCATATATCCGTGTTTCGTGCCGTGTTTCCTATAATTATCTGAGAAGGGACGTCGTAGTTAGTAGATGGAGAAGAATTTAGCTAGACTTCGTAAAACAGTGCGTAGTGTGTTCCAGTGTTTTGAGATTCCCTAAGAAGTATGTTTTGATGCATGTTGATTCAGAAAGGCATTTGATCGAGTGTCCCACGCGTATGAAGGTAATGTATGAAGGAACACCCGAACCAAATTCGTTGTGACGGAATTCATCGTACATTATTGTGTGTGTTTCCGTACCGTTTTTGTTTAATTGGCTGTAGTGGCTTGGATTCGTAGGAAAGTGGACGTTATTTACATGGGAACTTGGCCCTTTTTCTTCCTTTCCTTTTATCAGGAGTGTTGTGGTGTTCATATGAATTGGTGTATGCATCATCCATTTGACAAAGCCTGCAGGTAAGGAGGCATGAAAGGACCGGTCGCTGAGGGTTTGGGGGTTGTTCTTGCTTCAGTACCTTTCTTCCCCACATGATTGCGGACTTAAACTATTCAGAAATGTTATATCATCACCTTGAACACTGATATGTGAGCCCCGCTGTTGCCATATTACAAGAAAGTACACATTTAATGGAGGCGGGGCGAGATGTGTTAACATGTTCAAATTCGAAGAACAGTTACAGTTCCGTATTTATGTTCTCTCTGCCGTCTGTTCCGTTGAGGATTTCCAGCGAATATTTTGTAGGGATGCATTTTCTACACAATTCCTCTTGTACGTGATTTTATTACTCTGTCGGGAATAGATTATGTAAAACTGCACGTCACTGGCAATAATCGGTTTACATTTTCGTGTGTGCGACTATAATCATTCAGGTACCCTTGTGCTTTTAGGACCTATTACAGGAAGACACAGCGTATGAGAATTCCGGAAATTTATCTTCGTCGTCATAGTAATTGTTCTAGTGACCGAAGGGCGGTATTATGTGTGTTGATGATTTTGTTGGGTGCGAATTTGTGCAGCGACGACGTAGCAACGTCGCCTTCCCAGCCAGCTGGTAGTGAAGGAGGGGGCAGTGTTGCCAGATACGGGAGTTGCTGAGGACGGAGTGAATGGCATTGCGGGTTGAGGCACGGTGCAAGGAGGAACGTGGCATCAGCGCTCTTGCATGTGTGGAAACCTGCATAGAGATTACACAGAAGAAGAAGATCGTTTTGGTATAACAGTGCTGTACAATGCTGGTCGTGTTGCTGTGTCAACCCAACACCGGCCTTCGTGTCGCTGTGGCGAATTCTCAATATGTGCAATATGGCGATGAGCTAATGATATAAGTTATATTTATTTTTGTAATACGTCACAATGGAGACCGGCTAGAGTAGATCTGTTATGAGAGGGCAGCAGAATCGTGATGACTTCATGGAACCAAGATTTAAATCATTTCCGTTCTAATGGACGGGATGGTTCGCACTTTGCTGCTCTCCTGTTGGCAGTTGCAGAAGGTAACCTCGTCTGTGTGTTTGGTGCGATATTTTAATTCATGGTGAGGCGGGTAGCCTGTTGACCTAGTCGGAGCGTATTATAATGTGTAAATTGCGCGAGAGGGGGCCGGGCCGTACCGCTGGGCCGCCACATTGATTTTACAGTTCTCACTCCTCAGTGTAGGAATGTTTTCCTTCTCTGTCTCGGCACGGCCGGTGGTTTAGGGAACCGCCGAGAGAGGGGGGGCGGAAGGAGCAAGCCTGTCTTCTAACATTACGTATTTACCGTGAGCCCCAAAGTGAGCGAGCGAGCGAGTGAGTGAGTGAGTGAGTGTGGTGGTGGCATGGATCGACGACATCTTGGCTTCTTTTCATACGACTCGTCATCATCATCAATGTGTTACTGTGGTGCCCCGACCCCGCCGACAACATGCACCTTGATAATTTTAAAGTACTGCCGCTTGTAACATGGCCGCCGCCAGTATGTCACTTCTGGCCGTCACATTGGGGCAACAGTGCAGCCTTATGTTATCGTCTGGTATTTTCGTAGGTGTGTGCTGTGTGTGTTCGACAATCACTTCCGTGTTTCGCTTGGCCATCTTTCGTTTCGTTTACTTGTTCCGGAATATGTTGTGGTTTGCGGTAAGAAGGGTGCAGTGATATTTGGGTGCGTGGAAGCAGCCAGATTGGTCGTGTAGAATCAAGGGTCTGGTGGAGAGCTAGTTGTACTATGTGTATCTCACCCTTCCCCCCAATTGATCTCTCCTCCTCCATTTTGTCGTGATTCCCTGACCGATTAGACGTAAATCCAACTTGACTTGTCATGAATGTGACGTAATTAACAGATTCCATGTGATCGTTCTTATTTTCACATTATGTTGCATTTGTCGAACAAAACGGCTAGGTGTGTCTTCATTGCCTCCTCTTCTTTAATTATACAGCATTAAATCACTAAAAGTAATACGATGTCTGCTCATGTTAATTGTTTTCCGTGACAGGTGTATTAAGCCGAGCAAACTAGTTCACGTTTGGAATGTGTTATACTTCATGTCCAGGTACAAGTTAACGTTTGGTTTAAAAGTACGTAACTCCTGTCGCGGTTCAGATTTGATACTGTATCAGCTGTCATGGTCAGCACTACTGTAACTGGTTAAAAGTACGTTCCATTACACAATTCAGAGAAAAGGAAGAATAGAGCTGGCCGTTGTCAACCCGCATCCATATTTACGTTTTGTAACGTTGTACAAAATCACACTTGATTTAGTCGTTTTGCCGTGTGGTGAAAACGTGACTAACTAACGAGTTCGCGTCCATTAAATAATAGGGGTATTTAGGCCTGTTATTATCCACGGATTGAGATGTGTGAAACTGAATGTCACTGGAAACAGTTCTGTGTAATTAATGAGTCATTGCTTTCGTTGAGGTTTTGCCATCTTTTGGATGAATATAGATTATATTTTGAAAAAGTTTTGAAAGGTCTCAGGAGTTTATGTGTGGCAACTCTGCAGTTTGTAATTGTGTAAACATTTTGCTTTATATTTGAAGAATGCAAAGAAGCTTGTAGCACAGAAACTTAATTCATAAAGTGTAGAAAACAGTTTTTTGTAGACTGTCCTTCAGGCCAGGTTACATTTGTTCAAAATTGTATGTAGTTATGGAATGCATTCTGTGACTGTGAACTGCCATATTTTAATCAGTTCAGAATTCTTAATTTTCCTGTTACTGGCTACACATCTTCAGTGTTTGTATGCAGCAGTGGTACTTGACTTGCAATGTAACCTACTTTACATTGTCATGATTTCTCATGTGAAAAATGCACTTTGAATCTAATGGCTCAACAGGTAATTGCTAAATAACAAATTATTGTTTTAATTGAGTGGGCATTATATTATGGTGGATGTAACAACCTGATTACAAGTTCATGGGACCATGTACCTACACTAGTGCAGTTTAATATCTTATGCTTTGCACCTATGTATTACAGTGTGTGCACATCATTGCAGCACTAATTATCTTTCTGACACCTAACTGTTCACAGTTCTTCATTACCAAACTGTTTCGCATAACATTATGACAAAAGAAAGCAGAATGTGCAAATGCAAATGACATCATAATATCTGCATTTGATTCTGTGTTGCTTTTATTCTGCAAATTATGATGGTGATCACAGATGACCAGGCAGTGTTGCCAACATACATAGTGAACTTTGTGGTTTGATATTCTTAATAAAAGTTAGTCATTTTGTAGTATGTGTAAGAGAAAATGTATAAGGTAGTAAAGACTAGCCTTGAGGTTAAGCTTTGGTTGTCTTTGTGTATAAAACCCGAGTTTCACCTATGGTTTCGTAAATTATTTGATAAAATCAGTGCACAGATTGAAGTATCATAGTCATTATATTGTGTTTGAAGTGTCGCATGTAAAGAAATTAACACAGTACATTAATGGTTTGGAAGTAATGTGATGTGTGGGCACATAGATGCTTTTATGTGCTGGTCTAAATGTTACCCCTCACATTTCAATTGTTTTCTCATTAACATTGGCTATATTTATATAGGCATCTGGAAATTTACCCCTTATGCCTGGTAAATGTTGGGCGGCTTGAAGAACCATCCTTCTCCATGATAAAGAGTTCGGAAGATAGTGAGTGTGGTCTTTGGTGATGTGACACTGCATAGTTTTTAGCAGCTAGGTTCCAACATTTTAGAGGTATCACTATCATAAAAATTTCAAATCTTATATGTGTTGGGAATGTTTGGATCAACAGTTTCACAGATATGTTCCTGATTAAACAGAGAATATTCTTCAATATACTCTTTTGAAAAGATTAACTGTTGGTGAGCTTAACATTTATATGATAGGGTGGATGTTTAAATTTTAACATATGCTGTGTAAAAAATGTGAATGTTAATAGCAAAATCCCTGTTAACCTTTATTTAATAATCCAGCACTGGAGGATTGTAATCCCATCATCAGCATGCATATTAATTCTGAGACTTTATCTTGGGCTATCCAGATATTATGTTGCTAGCATATACTCTGTGTCAGAGTTTTCATAATTTGATATTGCCCCACACCCGGGTGGCTCACAATCAACTGCTGGGCCATGCCGCTTATTTGACACAATCCAGATTGTGACTGTGAATTCTATTTCCATTGTGTTATGTGTGACACATACTACTCTTTGTTTGAACTGTCATATCGCATCAAGAGCCAGATACGAGTAAACAAGGTACTGCTGGCAAGACGAAACTGTAATGATTCCACAGAAACTTGAGATAATTAGGAGGCCTGAAAGTGGCAAAAATCGAAGAGAGGTTTGTGGCTTCTTGCAGCATTATATCATCAGCCATCTATGATGTTTAAAAAAAAAAAATGAAAGACCAGTTACAATTATTTATGTCATCAAGTGAAAGTGTGTAGGATATTGTTAAGTGACAGATATTGTAAGAATTGAAATTAGCACAATTGGTCAAGGGCTGTGAGAGGTCGACAGCAGTGCATTCCAAAAACATGATAACTGAGACACTTGAGTGTTTTTATGATGAAATGAAAGTAACTGAGGAGTGCACATTCTCTAGTTGTTGGCTGTGAAATTTGAAAGATTTAGGTTAGTGTAGGTACTGTCCGTGAATCCTGAGTGTCTGATTACAGCACCTGTCTGGTCCTCTCTGCCAGGTTAATGGAATTGTGACGTATTTGAACAAAAAAAGATAAAATTATGAAGTTATGGCATTTTGTGACAAACCTTATGCATCTGTCTTAATTCAGTAATTATCTCTATTGCCTAAATATATATTAAAAACATATCTAGGTATCTTACCATATGTGTGTACTATACGTAGCACATTTGTGGGATATAGGGCATTGTGCATCAGGCATGTGTCATTTTGAAGGCTAACTCTGAATGGGGTAGTGGAGAAGATGTGGAAAGAAGTGGTAGAAGCTCGTCATTTGATAGAACAGCTAGGTATGGGCTGAACAACTATGAAATTAGGGTTCAATTCATTGCATCCAGACTTCCTGTGGGGTACACCTAGCCTCCTGTTCAGCAAGTATTGCATGCTGTTTTGACAGGTGTGACCAGCCAGGGATGTAAAGCTGATTGCTTGTCCCCATATAGTACTGAATTAAGAATGCATGTAACTGTACCTCCACTTCCCAGTGTGTTTTTGTGCATGGTGCATAATGAAGCATAGGGTGGGATGTGTCTTCGGGTATGAGAAGACTAGAAGAATCTTGAGTCAGGATAATCATTTACTGGACCAGGTTTCAAAGTAGTGACCTCTAGAATGCAACTTTGGAGTGCTATCTAGCCATTGTTCCAATGTTAGGTGCCCCTGTAAAATGGATTCCTGATTACAGTGATCAGTTCCTTCCTGGATAGTCTGTCTAGAGCAGCCACTGGTTGTAGCAGTTGGGTGTAGTCATGCAACTTGTTTTTGTTTCTGACATGACACCCCTGCGTTTTGGCCGTGAAAATTATGTAGATTACCAGTGTCTTGATGGGGACTACAGATGGGTTGGAAAGTAATGTGACATTGCTCGATTTTATTACTGTGTGATAAATAAGATGGTTTGATTAATTATTTATTGGTGAAAAGTGTAGAAATATAGTGGAGTGTCAGTGATTTTTATGTTACCCCATGGAACTAATGTGCGGTTAATGCAGTGTTACTCATCTCCTTCCAGTGCCAAGTTTAGGAATGAATGGAGCTATACCACTGATTTTCGTGTATGCTTTAATGGCATCTGCAGCATTTTAGTGTTACAGATTCATAGCTTGGTTATCAGGGCAGGGTATATTAAGATACAGTCTTGTGAGATGCTGTGTCATTCTAGTGCAGCAGATAAGCTAAGGTATGCCAAATAGCTTACTTCTGTCCTGAGAATGCCGGCTTCACAGGCTGTGCGGGTAGTTGCTGGCCTCCCAATCTGTCTGAGATTTGGGTTGTACAAAGTTGTACTTGGACAGGGTTCTGTCAGAGCACTTCGATTTTCCCGTCAGTATCTTTCCCTCAATGCTCAACATTTGTTAATTCGAATAAAGGTTGACCAACTAGATGACACTTGCTTTATTATATATTGCTCAACAGTAGTGGTTCAGCCTACACTCGGATACCACATCACCAACAGACAATCCCGCTACATAACACCAGCACGCCTCAAGTCAGCCTACACAACACAACAAGTACTCGCTAGCTCCTGAAGATG
>Ga0131853_10017509_pt1 | contig 13046 bp, 9 predicted proteins | sample TergutLab28metaG_FD_92764 | JGI IMG/M metagenome (GOLD analysis project Ga0131853, IMG submission 92764) | Labiotermes labralis P1 segment gut microbial communities from Petit-Saut dam, French Guiana - Lab288 P1 (version 2) (version 2) | ecosystem: Host-associated > Arthropoda: Insects >...
AAGCTGTAAACACAGTCTAGTGTTCCTGCGGATGGGCCAAATTATCGCCCAAAACATGTTGAGCTGATTGAAATTATCAACAAAATTTGTTATTTAAGCATCTAGTTGGCTGTTTATATTATTATATAATCGTCAATTTAGGCGACGGATTTATAATATAAAGATACAGACCGTCTTGGAGGTTTGATCCGTGGGATTGGTGTCTGAAGTTACAGGGCAAAGAAATCTAACACGTGTCTTGGTTAAACTATTGACAGGTGTAAATAATGAGTTGCGAATAAAATCAAGGTCTGCACTGCCCCTGACATCCTGCACAACTGAATTAATCTGACAGCCTGGAATACTCCCCTGTCACACCATCACTCAGAATTTCACGATTCTCTATTTATAGTAACGTCTGCTGACTAGTGGAACATTAATTTAGAATTGAAAGAAAAGAATCTTTGTATGGACCATCCTCTTTGGTGTAACACCAAACATATGAAATAATCTGACATAACACATCTCCAGCTGCGGTTTCCACAAATCTCCATTTATCCACTCTTACACATCACAGCCCTCGAAAGATAGAAATATTACCACTTCACTGAATATGCGTGATGCAAAATTTGGAAGTTCTGAAATGACAGTTTATTGTAATAAGTAAAAGAATAAGAGTCGAAACTTAAAAATGGACGACCCGATGCAAAGTGGGAAAAGGGAGTTAAGAGTGTTGGTAAGCAGAAAATGGAACATCTGACGGCACAACAAACTGGTAACAATGGCGACTGAAAAACAGAACTGGTGGATCACTGGAAAACTGAAACATAGATAGATTATTTGTTTCGATCTAGGAAGTGTGTCATCTCCGTTGTGTGTGTGAAACTTGGAAAATGGTATGCAATCAAACATAACAGTGTCACACGAAGTGTATTTAATGACTATACAATGAACAAATACATGTTTCGGCCTGTACTGGCCATCTTCAGGTTGTCTTAGCGGAACTTGAGATCTCTATACCACGTACGCGCGCATGCTTATAGTAAGATCTTAAGTTAAGTTCCCTAAGAAAACCTGAAGATGGCCAGTACAGGCCGAAACATGTAGCTGTCCATTATATAGTCATTAAATACACCTCATGTGACACAGTTGTGTTTGGCTACATACAATTTTCCAAGTTATTTGTTTCGTGTTACAATTTTATGTCTTCTTACCGCGCACTAAAATTCATGAATGAACACAGCCTTTTTCTTTGTCTAGATTTTTTAGCACGTGTGTTTTTTTTCCGGGTGATGGGGTGCTGGCCCATCGACCCAACCCCCAACCTGGAGGACCAGTGTATCTCTCTTTGTCTGGGTGCTCTCCTTTGACCTGTCCGACATGGGTGGCCGTACCGGTAGTTACGGTACCGCCGGCATAGCTCTCTGGATCATTGCACAACGCAAGTCTCCTTAACCGGCAAAAGATGTCCTCGTCTAGGTGTCGGACAACGTAGAACGACGTTTTGAAACCGATATATACGTACATACACAACCTATTTCAAAGAGTTTAAAGGCATAGTAATACGGTAATAGTAAATGAAACGTTACAGTGTAAACTAGACGTCATTCTTTTCCGGCAAAGTCTTAAACTATAATACAAAAATGACGCATGGATTCCAATGTTTTAATTGCTGCCACATTTTGCACGCTGATGTAAGTAATTGACATATTCTAATTTCCATAGCAGTTGAATAAAAACTGAAAAATATCCCAAAATCTGAGAAACAACTAGTGCAACTGCCATTAACAAAGTCAGGGGATTTCAACATTTTTAAGTTTGTAAGACAAACTGGAGTTGGATATAAATTTGATGTTTGTGTGACGGTGCATCATTGATACAATAATAGAAACAGCCAACTAAATACAACAATAACGGTTTATTAATAATTTCAGTCAGCTCAACATGGTTCGGGCGATTATTTCGCCCATCCTCAGGAGCACTAGACTGTGCTTACAGCTTGTGGTATAAAGCACCGACGATGCTGCCCGCTGGTGCACCAGGATGAGGTGGAACTGAGTTCCTGAGGATGGGCGAAATTATCGCCCGAAACACGTTGAGCTGACTGAAATTCTTAATAAACCGTTATTGTTGTATCTAGTTGGTTATTTATATTGGATATAAATATTTACCACTGAGGCAAAAAAAAATGTTCCAAAACAATTACCAACCCTACACAATAGAGTCTTTCTTGAGAGGCTAATAGTTTTTGAGAAGGACAAAAATTCTCTGGAATTTACCCAATCCGAAATTCAATGAGACCGTCAGAAGTGCCCGCCCTGCCACGAGCAATACGAATCAAGTACTAAGCTTTCCATACTATTTCCTTGAGATCCAATTTAATATTATAAGCTCATCAGCGTCTAATTTTTTCGCCTTTCTCAACGGAAATTTTGTAGGTATTTCTAACAACTCTCATGTTTCTTCCCACAGTAATAACCTTTGTGTAGGCCTATTCATTGTCTCTTTCTGTACCTTTAATGCATTTTCATCACACCATTAATCTGCTCTGCACTATGCTGTTTATGGACTGATCTTCCACTTTGAATGTTGTGCCTTTGTCAGGTGATTTTCCAAAACATAGTACCGAACAAAATTATGTGGGTTTGAAAGAAAAATAAATATTATAATATAATATTTATTGAAAGCCAGATAACTCACATGTGGTTTATTTACGCATTATTATTTACCTTTACCATGCCTCCAGCATATTTTGGCTTATACTGAGCTATCTTCAGGGTGTTAAGCACAAGAGTGTATATATATATATGTACACACGTGTATGTAAATATATGTAAATGCATATAAATATATATAAATATAAATGTATATATATATGCGTGTGTGATTAACCCTTTAAACGCCAAATTAAATCCCATCTGCCATTTGCTGGCATTATTAGGAGGTCACCATATTCTCCACATTAGCGGGATACGGGTTAAACAATCGGCATTACAGATGTAAAATAAACGGTACATAACCTATTAACTGAATTTAGCTACGTTGTAGTAAATAACGACATAATGCAGGATAACACAAAACATTAAAATTGGAATGTAATATTGTGCTCTAGTTTTAGGTAATTGCTCGCGTCTTCCCGTTTCAACATTATTGTACTCTTATATAAAATTTCAGACTCCTCCAAAGTCCATATTTAAGACATCCGTGAAATATTCTGAGGAACGCCGACAGCAAGTTTCAGTGGGGTGTGTCAAATGCATCTTTACATAAGAATAAGAAGATTTTTAATAAGTAAAGAGACAGAATATTCCGATAACTCGTGTGATGTCTTCAGATATTTAGAGAGTAAATTAGTCAATTAATTTTTTAGCCAGTCGTTTAATCGCTTAGCTTTTCAGTCCATTACTCAGTCATGTAATTCGCTGGTTGACTATTTCTTGTGCTACATACTAACCTATTTCCCGAGATATTTAGTCAGCTTGTTACTTGGTTCCTGTTTTACTTATTTCGTGACATAATTCCTGAGATATGTAGTAAGCCAGAGACCTAGTTCCTGAGATACTCAGTGACCTGATTCCTGAGTTATTTAGTAATTCAATTCCTGAGCTATTAGCCATTCAGAAACTTATTTCCTGAGTTAAATACACAGCAACTTGGTTCCAGAATTACTTAGTAGCCTAATTCCACGGTTAGTCAGTTAGTCACTTAGTCAGTCAGTCAGTGACACATTTTATTTCACGAAATGACCTAGAAGCCAGTTCAATCTCTGACGACATAGTTCCTGAGACAGGTAGTCACTGATCTGCTTTCTAAGATACTTAGTACCTAGTTCGTGAGATAGGCAGTTGGTGATCTGCAATCTGTCTATTAATCAATCATTGACTTAGTTCCTGAAACAGTTCCTGTTTCAGTGACCTAGTTCCTGAGATGCTTATTCAGATTCGTGTTTTCTCAGTTAGTTAGCCAATCAGCGACCTAGATTCTGAGTTGCTTACTCAATCCTTGACCTAGTTCCTGAGATGTTTGCCAGTGACCGGTTTCTGAGTTACTTAGTAACCTGAGCTCTGAAATACTTATGCTGTCCCAGGCTTATTTCCTAAGATGTTGAGCTATTCAGATGATTTCTGATATGCCTACTCGATCAGCGACCTTGTTTCTGAGTTACTTAAACAGTCAGTGACAGAGTACCTCAGCTACTTCTTCAGAAAAGCCTACTAACTCACGTAATATAAATACGTAGTACTTTGTCAATCAATAAGGGGAATGGTTATTGAATAATCAGCCATTTAGGCAGTTATTCCTGTACCAAATCAGTGATAAAGTGCTGAATATCTCAGAAAGTAGATTATTTATTTCGTCAGTCATATAATTAGTCCGCGATCAAATTCCTGAGTCACTCAACCTCAGATCGAGTTACTTAATAACTGGCGTATTTGCCGAATCTCTCAAGCCAGTACTTCTCACGATTTGTCACAAAGAGTTACCGCTTACAGACGTCGACTAAGCGCTTAATTAAACTGGCATCATAAGTGAGGCGACAAGTCATCACCGCTTATCTGACCATCACTCAGTGTGCAGTCTATCAACGCTGCCTGCTTTTCCACACCTCGTTGACACAACAGTTAGACATTCCTGCAATATAAATATGGGTTCAGAACCATCCTGGCTGTTTTCATGATAGCAAAATAACTTTCGTATTGAAATTCAGTTCAGGAAATAACCCTGATCACACAAGGCCCAAACACATACAGAATAATCTATTTGAGAATCTGGCATTCGCGTATCTGTTCGTGAAATTTCCGATAGTTCTTATCCGTGTTCTTGTGAACCCATTTCTAGTCTGCAGTGCCAACCACATGAGTTGTGTCCATAAACTCAACCCCTATTTACTCATTATCTCTTTTAATATTATAATTTTACGATTGCCTATATCTCTGCAGTAATCACTTTCTTTATTTTTGACACAAAGTTTCTTCACATTCCCCACATAAATTTTATGCTACTTGTTTAGCCTATCTCATTTTCTTGGATTTCATTATCCTCATAACACTTGAAGATTGGTACAAAGAACGAAGCTTCTCGTTATGCAAATTTATCGGTCTCCTTTGAAAGCCTCCTTGTCATGCCCAAATATTCTCAACACCTCCTTCGCCAAGACCCTCAGCCTAATGAACTTACCCTAGGTTGACAAATGAAGTTTCACGTCCTCGCAAACAAAAGCATTGGTAAAATTATGATATAATGTTAAATATTATAATACTTACGTTTTTGGTAGGAGTTGGGGCAGGAACAAATTAAGTAGTACAGAAGCTTTCCCTGTTTCCTGAAAATTACTTTTACGTCAGCTTAATTTTACCTTCCTATAATTCCGTACAATCTATAAATTGTTGAAGGAAGATGTCGTGGCCTATTTTAAAACATTTACCTTTGTACTTCAGTAGAAGGAATAAGAAATGTCATGAAAAAGGTTGATTTCCAGAAGCAGATCTGCTTCTCTGAACTGGAAGCCGCTAACATGCTCGTATTAAAATATGTAATTTGTAATTCTGTGTAATGAACCGTAGTTTGTATTCCTGCCTGAACTGTTTGACACCCCCTCCCCATTTCATCATCTAGAAAACTCAGAAAGATTTCGATACTGGAAATGCCTCCTTATTCAGGTAAAAACTATAAAATTGAGATCTTACTCTGTTGGCCCCATTACAAAGAGCCAGTCTCAGTCCCTTCAGGCATTTAGAACGGCTCTTTCTAAAGCATATTTCCTCTTTCCCCTTCCACATGAAAATGGGGGCAGGTAAGCCACCGAAATGTTACCTACATTTTAGCCTGAACAAATTGAAATTGTTCAAAATTTTAGTCACGATTATCGCAATAAATATACAAGTCGTTTCTTTCACACCGCGCAGTCGTATGGGTGGAGCAGAGGTAAAGCTCCAGTCGTTCTTAACCTCGGCTGTAAATGGAGGTGAGTGGTCAGATTCACGGCCCGACCTTCTTACCTGCGAGCACCCTGGTTACCCATTTAATACGAGGCTGGTTGGTCCAGAGAGACGGTCTAAAGATTTGGACAAGAGAAAGAAATATTTTTCTGCCAGGAATCGAAATCCGAATCGTCCAGGTAGCGTAATCAGTATACAGACTGAAGCACTCACCAGTCAATATATTGAACTCTGACGCAGGAATTGCATTGCCGTTTAAAATGAAGTTTTAATATCGTACTTGTAAACTCTTATTTAAAAAAAGAAAAAGAAAATACCCGAACACGTCTGTACAAGAATGGTCGTGATTGGGTAAGGCTTATGATGTATCTTTCAGGGACTGAACCCAGTGCCCTGCCATGCGCTGAACACATCCTTCGGCGTCAAACATTTAAAGAAATGCCCTCTTATTGGAGCAACAAGCAAGCACAATTTCCTCGTGTTGATTAAAGCACTTTTGCACTCAGCAACGTGACTATTGTTCCAGGGGCATCGCTACTAGTAAGGAAAGAATCTTTACCTTGTTTGATGTCATGGTATTCCTTTCTCTAGAGAACCTGCCTTCCGAACTAAATACTTGACCAAATTTGAACAAGCCAGAACACTAACAAAGCAGATAAAATGTTCTGCATGACACAGAATGTCACCTTGTTGACTCGCTGCTTGAAAACTCCTCACATTCAAGTTAGACAATACGTAGCTCGGAAATTCTCCTTCCTACCAATTTTCCCACAATTTAATCAGTTTCAATTCGCTTCCCCTATTTCAAACGGAAAAAAATAAGCTTATGTTGTCAACGTATAAGACAGTTTATTTATCTCAGTATTTAACCAACTTGATGCACAAAATTTGTTTCACAATAAGTTTTATTTCATGCCGCTACATGTTTCGAGCACCATGTGTTCATCATCAGGAGGTCAAAATTGCATTACACAGCCTCTGATATAAATTTTGACCTCCTGATGATGAGCACATGTGCTCGAAACATGTAGCGGCATGAAATAAATCTTATTGTGAAACAAATTTTGTGCATCAAGTTGGTTAAATACTGAGATAAATATACTGAGATGCACGGTCAGCAAAACGTAAAAAGTATAAGACAGTGTGCATATTACCATTAAAATTTCATAAAAACTGGTAAAAACTTTATCTTATTCGAGGCTAAAAAGCATGCTGTTATCTTTTATCCATAAACAATAACACTTTTGTAAAAGAAACATACGCTTGATAAAGCGTTATCAAAATTTAAGTAAGTTGAATTTAAAAAAGCAACGATATCGCTGAGGTGCTTATTGGCCAGCACAAGCAGTGTTGGGGTCAGAGTCCATCACCAAGGACAAGAATAATATTTGGGATGGGCAAAGTTGTACAACGAGCAGTTTTGCGCTCCGAACCATGGTTCCTCAGAACAACTTGGAGGGTTCTGCGATATATCGTGAAATAAATAAATAATAAATAAATAATACATAAAATCCTGTAATACCGCAAAAAATCCAAACATCTCTTAAAATAATGGGGGCACTGGCAAATACTGAACGTTTCTGCGTTTGTTATTGTCTTTAGGTCTGTTTTGTTAAATTTGTATTGAGGAAATATTTATCCGTAATATTTCCGTTTCCATAAGAAGGGGATTTTCGGGACATGCAAAATTATAGAAGGTGTTCCTCCATAGAAATTACGTTTGCAAAACACTGGTATAAATCCTGACAGGAGACAATAATGTCTTGCCCTATCTCGCGGTCACATTAATTATTCGTATGTATATTAAAGTTATCGTTAGGAAATTTGACGTCACACACAGGAAAGATTTTTTTTTGGCACATTTTGTGGTCATTCACGGCTATGAGATGCCTTGAAAAGTGAATGTAGTGTCAAGAATTTGAAAGAGAGAGGAAGAGAACTTACTTTCAAGGAACTTTTCTGAAAATATCAGTAAGGTTGTTTGCCTCGAGGGTAGATATGAAATTATGAAGGCTGTAAGTTATTATTATTATTTCCCCCCTTCGATTCCTTCAGTTATTTAAAGTATTCTTTGCCAGAAGCAATATTTTACATCATCTCGTGTGGCAGAAAATTTTCCAGGTTCACACAAGCGGTATAATTAGGATGCCGGCAGGTATTGAAGAGATTTATACTTATGTAGGCTAAAATTCTCACTCCTTCTTCTTTTGTCTGAACGAAGAAGTCACTTATTCACACATGATCATTCGAACGATTGTTGATCGATTATTAAATATGTATTGTGCTAATAATTATTGGTTATCCTAATACTCAGGTTCTTGTTTGCCCGCCTGAAGGAGGCGAGGTATGACTCCACATATTTCTAATCTCCGCACTAAATGGTAGTGTGAGTCATCACATAAACTCCAGAAGCGAACGAAGGTAACTCCAAACATTCTTAAGGTGGGTCCACATTGTTACGTTAGGCGGTAACGTTACAAGTGTGGACCCACCTTTACCCTTCACACTAAATATAAGCATAATTCCACAAAATCTTCATTTCTACTTTAAATGGAAGAATGTTTACATACGTTGTTGATCTTGGCATAAATGGGGGTGTAACTCCAAACCTTCTAACCTCTGGCACTGAAACAACATTTTTCCCTCCGCTCCAAATAGAGTTATAATTCCATACTTCTGTACCCTCAGCACTAAATGGAGGCAAAACTCCACACATTTTTAACTTAGGCCTTAAATGCACGTACAATTCTACACAATATACGGTAAAGTGATCCCGTTAACAGGCCCGGTGTGGTCCAGAGGGTGGGTAGAGGTATAGCTCTACTCTTCCATGAACGCGGCACTAGAAGGGTGTGAGTGGCCAGCAGCATGTCTCGGCCGTACTTTACCCACGGGAAAGACCCGGTACCCATTTTACAGGTGGCTGGGTGGGCCCCAGGGCCGGTCTGGACGGGCGGAAATTCTCGCCCTCAGCGGAATTCGATCCCCGGACCGTCCAGCCCGTAGCTCAATCGGTATACCGACTGAGCTACCCGGCCCACATACAATATAGACGTAGGTAATTAATGGTTTCTAAACCACGTGTTTTTAACCTCGTTACTGAGTGTAATACCCCCTTACATATGCTTAAGGTCGGCAAAAAATGGAGTTTAGCTCCACACATTCTCAAACTTGGCATTAAATGGGGGTCAGCGTTTAGACCGAAGTCCTTGTTACTTTACCCCTCTAAATATACCTCCCTGTTGGTGGCCACTAGATAGGGGGCGGTGGCGAACAAGGCATATTCTGGCGCTTAGGAACAGTAGCCTCTTGTCCATGCTGGAATACGAACCCGGATTCTTCGATAGCTGATAAGTACTATGTGACCGAGATAAGCCGGCTCCCACCTGAAGACACAATAACAAAGAACAAACGCAATTGACAGGTCCGGCACCAGAATACCTTTATTTACGGTCTGATTCTAATCCCGAGACGGATGCAGCCAGCCAGCACTAAGAAATCAGGTCATCAACACATTGCCTTTTGACGTAAGAATGCCATTCCTCAGGCAGAACCAAGCAGAGGAGGGGAGGACCGCTGTGTAGTGCTGTGCTTTCAATCGTTGCATAACGAAAGCAAGAACTCTGCGTCCTTCAGGCTATAGGCCTGTTGAGCACTAGGAAAATTATACATATTTTGTTAGAAGTCACTGGTGGTCACCAGTCTATAAATAATACCAATCGTGTCAGTCACTAGCTCAGTCGGTATAGCGACTCGCTACGGACTGGACGGTCCAGGGATCGAATCCCAGTTGGGGAGAGATTTTCCGAACATGTCCAAGTCGGCCTTAGGGCTCACCCAGCCTTCTATACAAAGGGTACCGGCTATTTTCCGGGCGGACGGGGCGTGGCGTTAACCACAATCCCCTATCAAGCCCCGAGGTTGAAGGAAGAGTAGAGCTATACATTTAGTTGAGAGAGGACTCAACCTGTGCACGGGACGGCCACCTACAGTGTGTGATGATACCAGATGCTGTATAATACAATTTTGACCTCCTGATGATGAGCACACAGTGCTCGAAACATGTAGAGGCATGAAATAAACTTATTGTAAAACAAATTTTGTGCATCAAGTTGGTTAATTGCTAAAATAAATATACTGAATTTCACGGTCAGTAAAATGTCAAAGTTTCTTGCAATGTCCACTAGCGAAGTAACGGTCAGATAACTACATTCTCGCTGGACCCACACAGACACATTCGTCTTCGTATATTTCCTTGTTAAAAACATAATTAGTATCTTCAGATGTAAAGGTAAAGTGATCCCGTTACAGGCCCGGTGTGGCCCAGAGGGTGGGTAGAGCTATAGCTCTACTGTTCCATGACCGCGGCACTAGAAGGGGGTGAGTGGTCAGCAGCACCCCTGGGAAAGAGCCGGTACCCATTTTACAGGAGGCTGGGTGGGCCCCAGAGCCTGTCTGGACCGCCGGAAAATTTCGCCCCCTCCGGGATTCGATCCCCGGACCGTCCAGCCCGTAGTCAGTCGCTATACCGACTGAGCTTCAGATGTACAGAATTTAATTCCTACTAAATGGCAGACCTATAGAATCGCGTTCAGGGCAATAAAGACAGACACTACTTTCTTTTGAAACGTCTGTAAATATTTTGCAAACCGCAAAGAATGAGGTAATATTATTATAAATATTAGTCAGGATAAAGTAGCAACTTCTTGCGGAAGTGACTTGATAATACGGCTGGTTTGTTTGCTAATAAAGAGAACAGACCGAAGCAGACAAATGAAGTTAAATGTAAGGTAATCATAGAAGCATGAATGACGACGTGACCTTGAACTTGAAATGACAGTCACAATCCTTCCTTATTCATGTTTACATTTTGTGTTTCAATTTACAGTCGTGAGTGTGAGGAAGGTTTGTGTTGGACTTACGAAGTTTGGTGAGAGATGGTCTGAAATATTGGTTAAGGTGCTGTGCCACAAATTGGAAGGTCGCTGGTTCGATTCCAGATGGTGTCATTGGAATTTTTTATTGACATGATCCTTCCGATCGCACTATGGCCCTGGGGTCGACTCAGCCTCTAACAGAAATGAGTACCAGGAGTATTTCCGGGGGGTAAAGGCGGCTGGTGCGTAAGGCTGACAATCTTACCACCATCCTGGGTCATTATCACGTAATCTGGTAACCTAAACTTTCTGGAACCCTCTGGGCATCTCGGGCCTATAATGGAACTGATTTATAAGAATAATAGAGTGAAATGTAATAAAAAATGTTTAATGGTCTTCATGTAAAGTACCCGCTATTTTTGTCCGATTTTAATGAAATTGGAATTTTCGTAACAGATTTTCGTAAAGTACTCAAACACTGAATTTCATGAAAAATCATCCATTGGGAGCTGAGTTGTACCATGCGGACAGACGAACGGACACTCCTAGGCTAAAAGTCGCTTTTCGCAATATTGCGAACGCGCGTAAAAGTAACGAGGCGGGGGATACCATAAAAAGTCATACGTTCATGACTAACTTAGCAACTAGTAGCTTTTCAAAAAGCAACCCTTGCAATGGAGTTAACAGTTCAGTTTGGATTCCTGCTGCTCTGTTTCGTAACGTCAAAATGAAAACACTTGCAATAAGATTTTAGCGGAATTTCTGAGTTTTTTGTTAATCTGACCCACATTTAACAATAAAACGTGTTCTATGTGTGTGTCTGCAGCTATGGAAGTATTTTCCTTGCGGTTACCACGCCAACCGTCGATGGTCTGCCATTCATCTTCCTTGCTTTTCCTAGCCTGTAATCTGTTTGTAACCTCAGGCTAAAAATACTGCACATGCATGAGACAGCACTAATCTCATGACCTACTCGTTTCAGAAAATAAAGAATGAAAGAAAAAAGACAGAGAGAAAGAAATTCTGAAAGTGTTGTAAGGAGAGACACAGTAAGGGAAGTTGGGTGTGGTCAAAGTATTAGAGCACAAAATAAGTTTATAGAAACTGAATGCAAATCCGTATTGATCCTCGGTCTAAACGTCCACATCACGTAACAGGCCTGCAGAATACATTGTGCAATCATCGTAGCCTAGAGATTTCCCTTAGTCATTTATCTTTTTACTTTTGTTGTGTACACAGGGTAATATTTAATTGAATATTACAGAAAGAAAATACGAGAGATGGACTGGTTCATGATATGTACAAAAGTCTAGTAAAGTAACGTTTTTGTGCCTAATTAAGCACGAGGATTGACGGCGTATAGGGGTAGAATTTCGTAGTTGTTCGCATCCTTAACTTCGACCCTTGACAGAGAGATTGTCCACTAAAAGCCCCTCTTGCTTCGCCTTGAGACAGTGGCTATAGCACCCACTGTCAGAGCTGTTTCACTGTTTCAAGACACTTCTGAACCCAATGTTACAATACATTTCGGAGCCCGCCTACGTTAATGTTGGCATGTAAATCCACAGAGTATATTACAGTTAAGAAAATCAAGAGACACTGAAACACAAACAGATTATGGAGTCCCATGCAGTCGTCCAAAATGGGATAAAATTATATTGTTACTGCCCGCGAGGTAAGAGGCTCGTTGGGTCCCATTGCCACTCTGGACGTTTCAGAGAAGAGAAAGATTTCTTCCTCCTGCTGGGAATCAAACCAAATACCGATAGTCTTTCAGCCCCTTCCTTAATCACTCTACTGATTATATTATCCCAGTTCTAATGGTAGGCTCTTTTGAATGTGCTACATAAGATGGAATTTCTTTCCCAGGCTACGGAATATGAACTTCCGAAAGAGGACTCTACTTCATGGATTTAAAAAAATAGAGATATATTTCTTTCATGCAGAGTTGCGTACCGTGATGAGATGTGATATGTATTTCACGCACAAATATTTTTTACAGTGGGAAGGTTTTGACCAAAAATGACAGAGTGGCTTCTGATCTCCTACAGATTTCAAGTTATACTGATATGTATGCTTCAGATTTAAATTCCCAAGGAATTTCAGAGCAGATTAAAAGTAGTTCTTTTGAATAAAGAGAGACCAACTTGATGTCACTTGCTTTATTATTTCATTATTTACTGCTCAGCATGTTTCGGATGTTAATACATCCATCCTCAGGAGCTTGCGACTTATTTGTTGAGTTATTTCA
>Ga0131853_10017510_pt1 | contig 13045 bp, 9 predicted proteins | sample TergutLab28metaG_FD_92764 | JGI IMG/M metagenome (GOLD analysis project Ga0131853, IMG submission 92764) | Labiotermes labralis P1 segment gut microbial communities from Petit-Saut dam, French Guiana - Lab288 P1 (version 2) (version 2) | ecosystem: Host-associated > Arthropoda: Insects >...
CACACCACACACACAAGTGAAACCATAAGAGGACAACTGTACTTAACGTTACAGCTGAGTGTTTAATGTCCCTCTTTCTTATTCACAAGTTTACAAATTAGATTCTCGGTCAGGCGGCCATATTGTGATTATGGATTAATGTAATTTCCTCAGCTCCTCTAGTCAAATTGTGGGATATTACTTGAAACATGTTATGGCCAAAACGTTACACGGGGGTGCGCGGTAGTGCATTCGGTTAAGGCACTGTGATACAAGCCGGATTCCTGATGGGGTCATTGAGATTTTTCATTGATTTAATCCTTCCGGCCGCACTCAGCCTGTAACAGAAATGAGTACAGAATATCTCTAGCATAGGCCTGACAACCTTGCCACTTTCATTTGCCAGTTGCCTAGAAACCCTTTGAGTCTCAACCTTGTGAAACCCCAAGGGCCTGTCCACAAACACATCCTTCATAATTCATCTGTTTTCTGTGCTGATAAGGTACTCTGTGGGAAAGGGAATCATTCAGTGAAAATAAAGATTGTTTGACTTTGTGGTGAACAGCAACATTACAACTCCCCCCCCCCCCCCCCCTCCATCATTTGTGTGCCTTGCCAAACCAGGAGAATGTTTTGTAATTCAGTGCCATTTGCCATTTGATAATGGTTACTCTCACACACAGTAGACACACGGGTACAGAGAAAGAGAGAGAGAGATCACAAATATCTGAAATGACCAACTTCAGTATACATAAAAAATCATATTCATTTTCACTTTCAATGGATAACCTGAAAGAAATTTCAGGATCATTTACATGTCATAAAACATAAAAAATTCAACATTGTTTTTCACCTCCCGTGTTTGCATCTTGTTCAAATCACTATTTCTTTTGAGTGACTCCACAAATGGAACTGTATTGGGATGAGGTGTGGGAAACTTGGTGAATCATAGAGCCATGAATAATTGATATTCATGCTTCGTGTACATGCACAAGTTGGCATGAACATGTTCATACATTGATGGGAAATTAATATGTCTGAACCCCAGATAGTCAAGCCATTAGATGCAAGTCCGTGGGATCTTAATGATTGGAAAAGCCTTAGAAATATGTTCTAGCATTATTGACTAAATGTTAGGAAACACCTCGTTTACTCCCTTTATGTGTGTGTGTGTGTGTGTGTGTGTGTGTGTGTGTGTGTGTGTGTGTGATGTATGAGAGGGTTACATGCATACATATGTTAATGTGTATGTTTTAAATGTTAGTCACATAATTGACATACTGTATACACAATAATATTTTCTGGTCTGCTACTAAAGAAGAGGCATCTCAAGTATTCAGTTGTCTTCTGTGTTACAGGATGGTCCATTTCTATGGGATGAGGGCCAACAAGGACTAATTTTGAGTTCATACTACTGGGGCTACTTGATAAGTCAGATTCCTGGTGGCAGAATCTCGGAGATATTCAGTGCAAAATGGGCTATGCTTACAGCAGTTTCACTGAATAGTATTGGCACACTTTTAACACCAGTGGTTGCACCAATTGGACCTCTCCTCATGTTCTTGAGATTTGTTGAAGGCCTTGGTGGAGTAAATATAAGACTTATGTATTATTTACATTAGTTAGTCTCAACATTTATTTTTTAGCTTGCATTACTATTGTAATCACAATAAAATTAATACTGTGCAACTGCTTACTGCATTGGCTTGTACACAGTCTGTCCTTTTTATGATGTCCCTGAGCACAGCAGCTGTCATAGGATGTCCTGATAATTATATGTGATGACATTGCTGTACTCAAAGACACAAATGAAGGAACAGTTGTACCTGAAGGTAAAGAAATAATGTAGGATTGTTCTGTGCCCTAATGGTGAGTGACTGTCAGGTAAGGAACTGCAAATATGTGGATTTCATGTGTATTGTAGAAAAAATCATTTCCAATATAGATGGAAATAATTTACAGGATTTATGTCCTGTAGAGTGACATTTATCTTGTATTATGTGATATAGTGTGAATCCATTGTCATAGTACTGATATTTCATATGTCATAAATCACAAAACTTGTATACTCCAAGTGAGTGCAAAACAGTAGTTTTGCAGCTGTTAGTTATGGTCAGATTATGTGGTAGCACAAAACTTACAAATGAAGTTTCAGCAACAGAAGTTAATATTCATTTTAATGAAATAGAGTATGTTGATACTGAGAAAGATGGTATGAACAATTTATACAGATTCAACAGATGTGTACAACAACCTCTTACTTTCTAATACCTTTTACCTCTTCTAATGCCTTTTCCAGTGTTCTCAACATTTAAAACACCCATATTATGTAACAGATAAAGTGGTTGCATAAAGGAGATGTATTATGTAATACACTGAAGTTCCAGTTCAAGTGTTTTCAGTAAGCAAAATATGAAAAAGCCTGTCTTAATAACAACTGTTTTGTATGTTTCATTTCATTAGGTACTTAATATTTTTATTTAATTTCTTTTGATTGTGCTGGCCTTGCTGTAATCATGTTTTGATTGTTAACAACTGGAGAAATGTATGTTAACTTTGTTGGATACTTTATGAATCTGAATTCGTAAAATAAGGACAAGGATTTCTGTCCAGATATCATGAAGGCTCTTGCCTACTGCATAAACTTTTGTCAATACTGGTCCATGACTTCATCAATATTATTTAGTTAGACTCTGTGTGTTACATTTTTTCCAATGTAGGTTTCCAAAATAACTGCTATGGACAAGACAAACTTGTGGCTAATATTTTAATATACAATGCTTGTAGAATAAAAAATGTGTATTTTCCTTTGCACAAATGAAAGCTATGTTTTCCCTGAATGGGATAAGAATTGTCTGTATCAGTTTTTTTTTCTGGGGATCTTAATAATGATGTTTTTGTGGGCTTACTCCAGATGATGGTTTTTTTTTAAAACAAAACTCATAATGCTTACTTCCCAGTTTACATGTATGGATGTCCACAGTGTTGATATTATTAGTTGCAAGAAAGACAGTGTTGTTGTTGTTGTCTCCAATGGCATTAATTTCATACTATTTGTGAAAACCTGGTTTAAAGCCATAATGGAGTAATACAGAGAGAGCTTGGTGCCCTCATAAGCTGACTTCTTCTTTCAAGGAAAGAAACTGAGTTAAGATACACTGAATATGTTGAGTGTGATGTTGTGTATAACTTCATAATTGCTATGGGTTCATAATCACATCAGAGTAAACTGAAAAAGAGATAAATCTAAGTTTAATGCTGACAGTCATTAGCAAGAGTCTTGTAATATTTTCGGTTGCATACATTATGCGCAGATCAGGAAATTAAGTGGATCTGCATATTACATCATATCATATCATTTATTTTCCTTCTGTAGATCCATACAGGATTACAAAATCCATATAGATAAGGAAATAGTCACATTTTTTAGGAATCAAAGGTGAAACCAACACAAAAATGTACAACAATCATATGGTGTAATAAAATATTTGATGTTTCAGCACAATACAAATTATTCAGAATGATAAAATATAGTAAAATAGTGGCGTGCACAAGTAAATTTCAATGTGTGGAATACGAATAAATGCTCAGTTCTAGTAACTAAAAGGTGCAACCATTGTTCAGTTATTTTCTCTTGAGTTTGGCACTTGACACCCAGAGTAACAAAGAGAGAAACAAGACTGTAAAAGTTGGCACACTACATACAGCGTTCTGACATTATAGTGTAAAAAACCGCCCAAGTAACTGCATATTTTATATCTATAGATTAAAATTGCAACATTGTGTTACTAAGAGATATGTTAACCCATCATGATTAATGGTAATGTACACTGATAACATCACTTTGCCTTAAAATGTAGTTCTCTCTTTCAGGGGTGTTCATTCCCAGCCCTGAGTGTCTTACTTTCAAAATGGGCACCTACTGAAGAACGAAATACTATGACAACTATTGTGTATACAGGTGAGATTTGAACATTTATTTTAAAAAGTAATTTTTTTTAAAATTTGAATGACTTGTCATGTCATTACATCAAGCTCTATTCTTCGATGTTCTTCTAGAACATTGGTGAAGAAAACAGTGTCAACACAAGTGCAATGTGAGACCTATATATTTGGGCACATTAATTGTCACACCCTGTACCTGTTGTATGCAACAAACCCTAATAATTTCATACTAACATAAATCTCGTTCATTTTGGTACTGAACATTTAAAATTACCTTGCACTTGTGATCATTCTCTACCATGTGTATCCTTGCCAGAGATAATTAAAAATATGTTTGGATTGCAATTCCAAGTAGAATTCAGTGATTAAAATACTATGCCCAGTACTTTTTGGAACCACCTGACGTGTCTGACATAGTGTGTGTGTGTGTGTATGTGTGTGTGTGTAAGTGTGTGTGTGTGTGTGTGTTTCAGTTTGTGAATGACACTCTGCTGTTATGTGACTGGATAAATTAGAACAGTTTGTGTAACTGATCTGTGTTTCACTGTACCCAAGAATCAGGCTCTGCATTAGATACAGCGAGTTAAATAATACTCTTAATTACACAATAACATAACTTTATTAAATATGAACTGGAAGAGTTACAAATTCAAGTACATGTTCGCAGAATTTTCTTTTAGAAAAAATCCCTATAATGGTTTTCACAGTCATTCACAAATTTTTTTGTACCTAGTAATGCACAGTGGGCCGGGTAGTGTAGTCGGGGCTGGACGGTCCAGCGATCGAATCCCGGTGGGGGCGAGATTTTCCACACCTGTCTAGACCAGCTCTGGGGCCCACCCAGCCTCCTGTACAATGGGTACCGGGTCTTTCCAGGGGGTAAAGAGTGGCCGGGGCGTGACATTGCCCCTCACCCCCTTCTAGTGTCATAGTCAAGAAAGAGTAGAGCTATACCTCTACTCCCCTTATGGGCTGTATGGCCTGTACAGAGCCTCAGTGCCTGTACAAGGGTGCACTTTACCTTTTACTTTTTTTAGTAATGCACAGGTGTCTTTTGCAGATATACAACATAGGCGGAGAGTAGGGGTACAGTAACAAATATCAACTTTGGTTTTAACAAATTAAATTTTAGTCACTACTGTACCTTGTTGACTACCTTGCATGACCATTTTATATCTTCCACCATATTCCTTTTGTATAAGTGGTTAGTAAACCAGTTTCACTGAAGCTACAAAATTCAGCATTTTATCTTGCTTTATGACATCCTGTTTTGCTTTCTATAATAAATCAAAGCAAACATTATACCCTAAAACACAACTTTTATTAGTACATATATCTTGTACACAGTTAATGTAGCAACATATTTTGGCTTCGTTTACACACCACCACAAGGCCAACCTTTATAAAAATGTTAAAATAAAAACATGATATCTCACACCTCACAATTTTCTCTTTACATTATTTTCAGAAGTATGTTTTTTTGTATCTTTACACTTCATTGAATTATATAAAATTTAATATTTAAAACTTTAAATCTAGTATCTTCTTTTGTTGTTAAATTATATATTTTTTTATATCTTTCAATTAGAAAATATAATTGAAAAATAAGGGAAGATACTGGGTATTGAAGTTTTAATGCTTAAATTTTATATGATTTAATGGTGCATAATAACACGATGAAACCATAAGCCTAAAAACAAGGTACACAATAAACTGTAAGTAGTGAAATCTAACATCAGTTCTTATTGACATAATATGAGGTTACATTTATATTTTTACATTCTTATAAATGTTGGACTTATAATGGCTTGTTAACAAAACCAACAAAAGTTGCTTGATGAAGTGTCAACAAGAAGTGCTTACTAATAGAAATAGTGTTTGGCAGTATAAAAGTTTTCTTGTGATTTAAAGTCGAAGGTTAATCTTTCATGCTTTATAACACAACACTAATATTACTTAAATTTCAATTGCCTGAAACAAAGTACAGTTTTCTAGACAGTGTTTCCATGAAGTGAACTAGCATTATGGATCAGCCTTACTTATTTGAAGAATCTAATAAGGCTGAAAAATACTGCACACTAGATGCATGCTGTGTTCGCGCCATGTGCGTGTGTATTTACTGCACAGTGTAGACTAGATGCTGCTGTGCTTGTGTATTCATATGTGCTACTCTTCACAAAAATTACATTACAAAGCAATTTTTGACCTCACCCACAACAGAATCATCTGAATGGGTGATCACAAAGACCTTAATGTATTTGATGTTTCATTTAGTACTGTGCCCAAAATTTTATTCTGAGCTGTTTTGTAAAATATATTGAAAGTATGTCTCAATTTTGCTACAAGAGATTGAGAAAACCACCTCAGGGTTGCCATAAATGCCTCCAGTTCATCAAGCATATCTCTTGTGTTTAGAATTAGTGATAGGCAGATGTGCTGAGACTTGCTGATGAATGAGGATTCTTATATATATAATGTGGATTTTGGTGCACTGAATTTGACACAGTTACAGAAAACAATTTTGGATAAATTGCAGGTGCTGCAATAGGGACAGTTTTGTCTATGCTATTTTCTGGCTTAATATATGCATGGCAGAGCTGGGAGGCAGTGTTTTACTGGATGGGAAGCTTGCCTTTTATTTGGTGTTTGCTGTGGATGTGGTTGGTGGCAGATGATCCCATAAAACAGCGTTACATAACAGGAGAGGAGCGTCTTCTCATCCATAATTCACTGGGAGATTCACGCCTACCTCGTAAGGTCAGTTGTTTAAGTTTCTTTACATTTACTTTCTTATTCTTGTGTGATTGGTTGTTTTAAAATTGTTTTGCATCATCCTATCAGTTTTTGTGCTCATTAATTGTTACATCTGTAACCACACATAATACTCCCACGCTAGTCTGGATTGTTGAGAGGGATTGATTAAAGAAGGATGTAATTTGCAGAAAAGCTTCATTTATTGCAAGAACACTTGCACTGAATTTAGGAGGTACATGTTTCAAATCTTGGCTGTAAGACTGCTTATTCTGACTGAGGCTTCTGATGTTTCTTTCCCTTATTCTTTCTGGTGAATACAAGGATAGACCTTAAAGACAGGCTACAGCCCAAACAGATGCTGTCTTCCATCACTTGCTGTCTACAGGTCAAAATGTTGTTGGCATTCCTGTGGGGATACCGAGATTATCAAAACGTTATTCACTTTGCTCCCCGTTTCATTTTGTGTCAGCAGATAATATAATCCGTGAAAAGTGCAGACAAGGTTTACAAATCTGTGGTTTCAAATCGTGTAAGTTACAACACATACTTTAATGCTGTTTGCTCTAACTGTTCACATCAGTATGGATTCTCTCTTGTCTCTGGATCTCCATGACATGGCCATGAATAGTATTGTATGAAATATTTGTTAAGTGAATTATGCTTTAAACATTTTAAGTTATTTCAATTAACCGTAACATATTTTAACTCTACACATGCATCTACTGGACAGAATTTTCTGTACTTTTTTGCCTTTGTATACACCTCCCTGATAGTGACATTGTAGAGGTCGAAACCTGTAGGAGGAACATAAATGATGAATGATTATTCATTATTAATTGTGCAGTTTGTTGAATTGAATACTGTATAATCAGGAGTTTTGTTGGAACACCTGTAAGACCTTACGGTTTGGGAGTTTTATGTTTCAGAATAAACAAAACCAAATGGAAGCAATGCATTATAATGATTGATTGACTATCTAGAAATTTACTCAGCTACTATGGTGCTGTGGCACTATCAATTAATTAAAGAATTCAACAGCAAAATGTATTTTAAGCAAACATAATATGTTAGTGGCATCAAATTCAAGTACCTGTTACTATTGTATATGGAACCATCTGCAGCAAGGGCATTGCTTAACAATATTAATTCCTTGGCATTCACCTGTATGTGTAACTACTGATATGTAACAGACCTACTTAGAAGCAGTTTTATGTTTAACAACAAATGTACTGTAAGAGAGGTTAGGACACAGGCATCTTTAAATTAATATCATTCCTTGATATAACTTGACAGTTATTAGGATGTAAACCTGTAACATTGTTAGTTAATAAGGTAATGACCAAATGCAAACAGTCTTTCCTCATATGAGTTTGTTTCTTATAAATTAGATTGAAGTAAACCTGTCAAAGTATACTGGTATATATTGCCACTGGCATTCTGCACAATACTAAGTATGAAATATTTTTTCTGCCAAATCATTTGATTAAGTGGGCTGTAAGATTTAATGTAGCTGAGCAGACAAATCTTTCATTTACCTAATCTAAAGGTAAAGTAAGATAAGGTCAAAAGTCCAAGTGCTGAAATACTATATCATGTAATGATGGTCTGTAGTTGGAAGTGAAGATCCACCCACTCTTAATTTTGGCACTAGATGCAATTAAGTAGTCAGATTCAAACTTCATACATTTTTCCACAAACAGAAAAGAGTCTGGTACCTATTATATAGACGGCTCTTTGTATCTTATTGTTTGTCTGGACAGGATGGCAAAGAAAGATATCCCAGCCAGCACCAACCATAAATCCCAGGCATTTACCCTGTTGCCAATCACTATACTGATGGAATCATAATGTTTGTGTATCCTGTCACTAGAGTTAATGGGCTATGGTGGGAAATACTGTATGCTAAAGTAAAGACAAATAATATTTTGAGAAAAAGGTTACGAGAATGTGAAATTACATAAAATGTAGTTATATGAGATGAAACTACAGTATGTTTCACAAGTGTCTCTGTAAAGATATTAGTTTCATGGTATACTTTTTTTCTACATTGTTCAAAATTTAAGTCAAATACAAGCACAAAGCAGTGCCAGTTCTAGGTTCTGAAAAATAATTTTACTTTATCACCTTTCAGGCTTCTCCAGTGCCATGGAAGAAAGTATTTACATCTGTACCATTTATTGTTATTATTATTACACATTTCTGCAACAATTGTTGTTGGTATTTGTTCTTGACTGAGCTACCAAAGTATATGAATCAAGTTTTACACTTCAGAATAGAAGAGGTAAGTATGCTGTCACGTTGATTAGATTATAACATAAGGTCTCTGGACATAAGTTGATATATTAATGGATGCATACACACAGATGAATTAAAATCTGAATGTTGATAACAGGAGACATCACCCTATGTTTCATCCACAATGCAAACTCCTGCAAATAGTAGGACTGTAATTATGTTTATAAACAAATATATTGTATTAAATTAGGCACTTTCCATGTTGTTTGTCATTGTATGTGTGTGTGTGTGTGTGTGTGTGTGTGTGTGAAAGAGAGAGGGGGGACAGACAAACAGACAGATGGACAGCAGAAAGAGAGATGTGGGAATAAAGGTTATGTGTGTGATGGTGGTGTATATTTTATTTGTTTGGGTGCCTTAATTCAATTCAGACTTTTTAGCTTGACATAGAAGCTGTAGAAATTGAAACATATTTTTGATAGCTGATAGACATTGACATTCAAATCTGGGGTATCATGCAACCAAAGAAATGATTGGAACAAGAAAGAGATGGTAGTAAAATGAATTTGTGTTGTGCATCTACAAGCACAGAAGTAATAGGTACATTTTTCTTCTCATAGAAAATTTTCTGTTCCTAACACATATTGAAACATGTAACTAAAATAATGTTATATTACAGAATTTTCTTAAATGGTTGACAGATGTTCAGCTCTACAAACAATTTCCATGTTCTTTTAGAGTAAGAAAGCTCATCAACATTATAACAGAGAGCCAATATGTGGTTCTATTCTAAACCAATTCAGTCCACATTCTCACAGCTTATTTTCTCAAAACAGATTATAATTTTTTCTGTACCATGAGCCATTGGATGTCTTCCCTGTGTGAAGTCTGTGCTGTAATGCATCAGGTATCTTCTTTATGTGAAGTCTGTGCCTTTATCCATCAGATGTCTTCTTTATGTGGCGACTGTTGTCTCCATGTAAAGACTGGTGTTTCCATGTGAGATCTTTGCCATGATCCATCAAATGTCTTCTCGGTTGGAAGTCTGTGCTGTAATCCACCAAATGTCTTCTTTATGTGAATTCTGTGCCATGATACATCAAATGTCTTCTTTATGTGGAGTCTCTGCCATTTTTCATCCACTGTCTTATTTATATGGCTTTCCCAAAACAAAACAATATATGATTTCCCAGTTCTTGCACGAATGCTACACAGTTTTATTCATCTTATTCAGCTCGAATTGAAGACAATTTTCTTAAAAAAAAAAAAGGTTTATATTTTCCATGTGAACTATCATATTGTTTGCATAATTGCAACATATATTTCTCACAAGAGAGAATCGTTTCAATTGCTCTGTTTCAGGATTCTCTTCTTGTATCAGTGCCATTCTTGACACTAAGCATTTTCACTTTGATTTGGGGTAAATGTCTGGATATTGGACGAAGAAGGAAATTTATAACTACAACAACAGCGAGAAAAATGTCCATGTTGCTTGGTGAGTAGGAGTGATGTATATGATATTACCATTATATATGCAAGCTTCAGTAAAAGTGTAACCAGGAAAGCATATTTCAGCTATGGTGTTTATTTTTGTTCTTGAGATGCCAGCTTTGATTCTGGGTTGGTGTTATCTAGCTCAGTTTCTTTTGGCTTTCTGACTTAAAGAGTTATGAGTTACATTTGTAAACAGCAGGGTGACTATAAATGATGAATGGATAAGGATGTGAAAGGTAGTTTTCTTATGTATACTGAGGGGGGAGAAAAAAAACACACACAACAAACAAACAAACAAACAAACAACTTTATGTTTCTGGGTGTATATGCAAAGCACAAGTCTTGACCATAAAGCTGCAACAGTTTTCAATTTTGGAATTGTACTTTTTTTAAAAAGGCCAGTTTCCTATACTTTCCTAGCTCTTGTTCCTTCAGATGCAGCTAGAGTATTGTTCTGAGAATTGCACAATTTGTTGTCAAGCATCAAATGGGAAGTCAGTGTCATCACAAGGTTTATACTCCCCCCAGCTATACTGAGAACAGTACTTTACATTGTAGTATTGGAAACAAGAATGCATCCCTTATTTCAGCATCTGTTGTTCCTGCTGCATGTCTACTGGCTGTCACATTTGTGGAATGCAATCACACGGCAGTTGTAACAACAATGTGTATTGGTGTTACTGCCATGGGTGGAATGTTCTCAGGAGTATATTCCAATAACATGGATATTGCTCCAAATTATGCAGGTATACATCATACTTGCATATTATTCTGCTCCTTTGTAACCTTCTCTTTGCAGTTTGAGAGTAATATTTCAGTTTTTTTCAGTGTTATTCACTGCTTTCTGATGTAAAAACATTCTAAGAAAGACCCAGTCATTTACTGTACCTCAGGTTGCTCTATCTTTGTTAAGAGTGCAGCATTTTTTATTAGCTGACTTGCAGAATACTTAATTTAATATTTGATAACTTCTATATATAAGTGCATATGACAATACACAATAACTCTTATCATCTTGATTTGTGATTAAGTTTTTTTGCTTAATTGACATCATTATCTCTTTAAAGTCTTATGCACTTTGAATATAATTTAACAGTATTCAAAATTATAAGCCTCAATAGAGGAACCCAAATATGAGTGAGAAATAAAAAAAAGAATGAATGAATGATTATTAAATAAATAAATAAATAAAAGAATGAGTGAATTAACAAATGAATTTATCAATTAATTAAAACACAGTGAATATAAAATAATATTTTACAGTTAGAAAAGTAAAATGTTAAGTGTATTTTGAACTAACCATGCTGTATAACAGTATGTAGTTAGCATCCTTACAAGTGCTGGCCAAGTATGAATATAATTTAATTGCAGAGAAATATTATGTCCAGTAAGGTTAATGAGTCTTCTATTTAATTACAATATGGTGATGAAACCAACAAATGCACATAAACGTTTAAGAGTATCTTACATTATTTTACATACATAATATTGCCTCCTGCACATTTCAGTCACACTTGTGGCCATCCTCAGGGTGGTGCCTTATTACAAAAACTTTTTAGTAGTGCACAAATATAAGATAACAAGTTTTAAAATGTGTAGTTTAAAATATATATTAAAATATAAAATACGGATAAAATTTTGTGATAAATTCAAGAGTGTAAGAAATGTTTTATGTAACTATTATGTAGTATGTCACTATCCTGAAATAAAGAAAAATGTGTGTATGATGGTATTAATATATTGGTAGATAAAATTATATATTATAGCATGTAGATGAAACGGTTGTCAGTATGATATGTACCAAGTACAGTGGTGTTGATAAAAGATATAAGAAACATATCCAATACATCATATCCAGTAACCCCCAATCTGCATACACGTGCCACATTCTGCACAGTAAGGATGAATATAGAACCATGAACACCATCATGTCCTTACACCACCCAGTCCACAAAAGTGAATGAATTAGTTCATTAGAGAATTTCTGTATTCACTTTTTTCAACAATGTAATTCAGTCATCAATAAACAATCACAGAAAGTTGTTAAACCGTCTTTGATCTCATCTATGGTGTACAACTCAATCATGCATGTGCATGACCCCCAATCCACCCCTCTCCCATTCATTGTTTGATTTCAGGGGCTTTCTGACCTACAACGTCAGCACTACTCAGTGGCATACCAAGGGGAGGGGTTTGGGGTGTTCAAACCCCCCCTCCCCCGAAATTCCGAAGGCCCTCCAAAATCGTGTCAAACTCAACCCAATTGTGAAAACTGTTAAAAATTGCTGAATTTAGGATGCCAACACCCCAAGATGTTCAGAAAAAAGGCAGTAAAATTCTAAAACTAACTAGGTTCGCAATTGTTTTACAGTAGCAATGACAAATAAATTGGTTGTCATCATAAATGGTCTTAAAGTACCAAAAATTAAGAAAATTTTACAATATGAAATGAAATTTCTTGAACCAAATTACAGCTGCCTCCAGAACCGCTGACTAGGGGTCTACCGCCCCCAGATCTCCATTCTCTCTGTCCTCTGTCCTCAACCGAACTTGTTGAACCCCCCCCCCCCCCACCACCCACCCTTGCCACGTCCTCCACGCCGCTCTCACTATTTCTTATGTGCGATCACTATTCCAA
>Ga0131853_10017511_pt1 | contig 13044 bp, 18 predicted proteins | sample TergutLab28metaG_FD_92764 | JGI IMG/M metagenome (GOLD analysis project Ga0131853, IMG submission 92764) | Labiotermes labralis P1 segment gut microbial communities from Petit-Saut dam, French Guiana - Lab288 P1 (version 2) (version 2) | ecosystem: Host-associated > Arthropoda: Insects >...
GCCATGTATAGGTTGGCGGTCATAACCGGCATCATTTCTGGGTTCATTCTTATTGTCATGGGCCTAGACGCGCCTTCGGGCAGGGTCATCATATCCAGCGCTTCCCGAATCTCCAGCGAAGCTGAGTCCATATTAGTCGTTTCTGTAAATTGCAAAATAAGAATAGATACATGCTCCATAGAAATGGATTGCACTGTTTCAATACCACTTAATGTACTCATACGGGTTTCAAGCGGAATGGAAACATCCCTTTCTACTTGCTCTGGCGTGGCACCAAATTGTGTGGTGAATATCGCCGTGAAAGGCAGGTCCATCGCGGGCAGCAGGTCTGTAGAGGTGTTCATAAATGATACTGCCCCAAGTACCACTACTAAAATTACCCCTACCAGTACGGTAAAGGGCTTTCTTACACTAAACTTTTCTAACATTTTGGTTCTCCCTTCGGGTTGTTTCGTTTTAGAAACTCAATTTCAATAGAAACTATAAATTGTCCACCAAGTATAATAATATAATCTCAACTTTACCTCAACTATTTGTAGTAATTTCGGGTATGCAGGGGTGGCAGATCGCTTTCGTCATTAATATCAAAACTGAAAAAAGCATTTCACCTAAGATGTGATTAATCCACATAAAAAAATGCCCAAGAAGGGCATAATTCAGTATCGCCGCCTAACCCGCGGCAAGTTCTACTAAGTGGCTGCCAATATACCCGATGGTCCCGGACGCAGAGCGGACGCGCATCCAATACAGTGTGTCCACATCAGCGTCTGCTACATAATAACCCAAGTATACCAGTAGTTCGTCCCCCCACAGCATTTCTATCACAACGGTATCGGCAGTGCCGGGGCCGCTTCTAAGACGTGCGCCTTCTCTGGCTTCTACAGTCAAGGCAAGGCTTATCTGCGCGCCTTCGGGAAGCTGTCCCGGCCTTACCATGCCGGGGGTATATGCGCTGCCATTTGTGGGGGCTTCTCCGTTTTCGGTTTCGTAATTAGTTTCTTCTCCATCCGGATCATGAGGATTGTTATCCTGTGTGCCGCTTTGCCCGGCATCGCCGCTTCCTACCCACGCTGGGGCTGTATATTCTTGATTAATTCCAAAAGCTGTGACCCACATGGCGGCAATTACTGCTGCGGCAATCATCGCTTGGTTGCCAAACCGGCGTATCCGTTTGCGGCGTAGCGCTTTATTCTCTTCGTCACCCGACAGCACCATGTGGTTGTGCTTTATCTTGTCGGTAAGCCGCAAGTACATGGCGGAAAAACGCGGGCTGCCCTTGGAATAATGGTGGATATAAATCCATTCTTGCACCGTCTCGGTAACAAGAAAATTCCAAGCCCGCAACAGGAAATTTATATAAATCCACGCCAAAAACGGCCCAACTATGTGCTTGAATGCTAGTGTCGCCACATAAATGATAATCCACAGCATTAAAACCAGCAGCACCGTACGCACAATAAAATTAATATGCAGCCAATTGCCAAACAGCCTACTATATAAACCTTCCGCCCTTTGGAAGGACGATTGAAACCATGACATAAAAATCCTCTTTTCAAACGCAATCGTCATTGCCTAATTAGCTATCATATAAGATAATAGCGTAAAACAGAGGATTCTGACAAGGGGATTCTTATTGGCCATGTATAAAAGAGGAGGCAGGTAAATATGAACCAGTTACACAAATCTCAAACCCGCATCACGTACTATGACTTGGATTATCACGGGAAAATAAAGCTATCAGCACTACTGCGTATGGTGCATATTGCCGCCGATGTTAACGCCAAAGAACTTGGTGTAGGCTACGGCACACTGGCCCCACTTTCGATAACTTTCGTACTGCAGCGCTTTGGTGTAAGCATAACCCGTATGCCCTCCTATGATGAGGAAGTAACTATACGCACATGGCCGTCAGATATTTCGAAAGGCACATTCCTAAGAAGGGGCGATATGTACGATAAAAGTGGCGCAAAAATAATGGAATGGGCAAGCCTGTGGCTGTTGTTTGACATTAAAGCCCGCCGTGTACTAAGGCCAAGCGCGCTGCCTGTCCCGCTGGAAGGATTGGGTGATGAAGGCGTGAAAATTATGCCCGAAAAAATAGCTCTACCCCAAAACTTGGGAGAGCCATTCTCACGTTATAATCACACGGTAAGCTACCGTGACGCAGATACCAACATGCATATGAATAACAGTATATACGGCGACCTGATAGGCAACGCCATATTCCCCGCTTTTACCCCGTCTTCGATGCAATGCGCGAAGTGCATCGAAGGTGAGGAAAAAGTGCCTAATTATGAAGCAGCTGTGCCAACGCCAAACTGGAAGCAGGTGCAAATCAACTATCTAGCCGAAATACGCTTAGGCGAAGAAGCGGAAGTTAGCGCCTACAAGGACGGCGACAGCTACATTGTTGTGGGCGAATCCGGAGGCCGCACCGCCTTCGTGGCACGGGTTGATTAAGTTACATTGCAGCGGAATCGCCTTTAACCAATAAAGCGGCTTGCCGCTGACCAAAGCATCAAAACTACCCAATCATCAACTGCGCCGCGTACAGCATCATAAACCCCGGGGCGCCCAAAAGCCCTATAACTAGAGCCGTAATAGCGTTAATGCCCACACTAAGCCCAAAGCCCGAAAGCATCAGGTTAAACACTAATATCCCCGCAACCCCAAGCGCCATATTGCGCACAACCCTAACAAGCCAGCCTAGCTGGCGCGCGTACAGCAAGTAAGCCACAAACCCTGCGCCCAAGGCAAGCATCAGCCACATAATGGAATCCACAATCCCACCCCCATCTAGTTATTGCTTAATTGTGCAGCCGTTTTAGTTTAGTACGCCAACAATTTCTCTGGACTTACATATGTCCAGAAAATACTTATGCCTGAGCGACGCGGCTTTAAGTTCATAGATAAGGCAGTCTACAAGTATTTCTTCCGTGACATGGTCGAAACAGCTATGTATCATCGCCATGTCTTCGGCAGCCTCGTTGAGGGCAGCCACAATGTCTGCATCTTCTTGGCTTAATTCTCTTACTTTTGTTTTCACTTTGTCTGTCCCCATTTCCAGGGGCCCGGCATTTACGCGCGCCGTCCAGTGTGGCTTTGACGGTGCCGCACCGGGCGAAAGGGGATATGCGATAGATTTTGCCATAATTAAACCTCTTTTCTGGCCTTTGTCGTGTATGTTATTTAATTTGCTATATGTAAATGATAGTCAAAACCCGTCAATAATATTCCATGTAATGGAAAAATAAAACTTTGCTCGCCTTCCCGAAAATTTATTGACAAACCCCTATTGCTATGGTATCTTTACTTCCGCCGTTGATGGCGGCGTTGTTCCTGGGTGTGGCGTAGCTTGGTAGCGCGCTAGACTGGGGGTCTAGAGGTCGCAGGTTCAAATCCTGTCACCCAGAGCGAGTCCTTGGACCCCTGTGTAAGCCAAGGACATATGGGCGCATAGCTCAGTTGGGAGAGCGCCTGCCTTACAAGCAGGATGTCGGAGGTTCAAGTCCTTCTGTGCCCATTTTTACTTGTTTGGCGCCGAAACCGGCGCCATATTATTTGGCGGAATAGCTCAGTTGGCGAGAGCATACGGTTCATACCCGTAGGGTCGTGGGTTCAAATCCCTCTTCCGCTATTTATTGCGAATTCGCAAACTATTATTTAGAAAGGGTGGTGAACGAACATGAAAGCGGCTATCCATCCGAAATATTTCAGTGCCAAAGTACGATGCAACTGCGGCAATGAGTTTGAGGCAGGCTCTACCAAAGAAAATATAAGCGTAGAGGTTTGCAGTAAGTGCCATCCTTTTTATACCGGGAGCCAAAAGCTAATGATCGAGGCCGGTGGGCGTGTAGAGCGTTTCAAGAAAAAATATGGCATGAACGATTAATGCATAAACTAATGCAAGCAGAAAGCCCCGGAGCATATCAAATGCGCCCGGGGCTTTTTTGTGCTATAGTCATAAAAATTTTAGAACCTACGGAGGGCAAAACTACATGGCACAAATCATAAGCATCCGCGAACACCCCAAATGGCTGGGACGCGCGGCGGACTATTTCGCGTCCCGCTGGGGCATAGACAAGACGATATACACATACAGCATCAATGCCAGCATATCCACAAAATATCCAATACCACGGTGGTACCTAATGTTACGTGGTGATGAAATAAATTGTACGTCACTTTCAGCGGAATGCGAAATAATAGGCGGATATGGGCTTATAGACAACGACTTCATGGCAAAAACAGACCTTTGTCCATGGCTATGCGCACTATATGTAGAGCCAACCGAACGTGGCCAAAACCTAGGCGCACAGCTGCTTGCGCATAGCCGCAAAGAAGCCGCGAAATTAGGCTATGAAAATGTTTACCTTAATACCGACCATATCGGGTACTACGAAAAATATGATTGGCGGTATATAGGTGATTTTACTCATATAAGCGGTACGCCTGCGCGAGTATATGAGGCGGATGTAATGCGGGATTAGTGTGAAAATAAAACTAGCTAAAGACTTTTAATTCAAACCTTGTTTTAGCCAATATACACACCGCGTTCGTCACGATTTATGGGGTTTGCTATGAATTGAAATTTAACGCATTGGCTCGGGCAAGAGAAAATCATTTTGCACTTTTGCATGACTCCATATCATCAATAAACCGTGCAACATCTTTGCGAGATTTTAGATATACTACGGTTTTGCCGCTTTGATGAATGCTGTCCAGTATTATATTTCGCGAATGTTTGGGGTACCCCCAAATCCACTTTATAAATGGCCAATCAATTTTATCGGGGCAGCCTTCGCCTAAATCGTAGCGGGTTTTGCCGTAGTTTTTTATGCCGCGCTTTAGCGCCCTGTATAGGCACAAGTAACGGTTAAAATCTATGTAAATTATTGTATCGGCCTGCTCTTGGCGGATGTCTAAGCTATTCAAATAAGTGCCGTCAATTATCCAGCTTTCGCCGGATACGGCTTCATGCACTTTATTAAACATCTCATCCTTGGGTGTTTGCACCCATCCGGGGTTCCAGAATAGGCGGTCCATATGGATTACCGGTATGCCGGTAATCTTGCTAAGCTTTGTGGCCAGCGTGCTTTTGCCTGAGCCTGAGGAACCAAGAATTGCGATGCGCTTACCAATATGCATAGTCATCCTCATTCCGGAACTGCGCAAGCATGGTTCTATTGTATTATGTAAAACTATCTGGTATTATATTTCCATAAAGGCTGACGGCAGTATTCCTAAGCCGTAAAATAAGCCACTGCGGGATCGTGAGTGCCTGAGAAACACTTCACGACGCTCAAGGCGATGAGAGCACCATCACCCGAGCATAGGATTTTCACCTACCACCGCAGCCCTCGGATTATACAACATGTCCTTCCCTTCTACAACTCAGAACCGCAAAGGCAGGTATGCTGCTACTTCAAAAGCTCCATTTTTCATCATTATTTTGAGGTAGGCTAGGCGCTAGATATTTTGCTAAAGTGGGTGTAGGTAGCGGCAGGTAATAGTGTAGTGTGGTTAGTTGGTTGCAAGGGGCGAGGTAGTGTGACTATTTTGTGATACCAGTGCCTGTAGTTTAAGGCACAGTATAGCTGATAATTTGTACCTTAATTACGGCGCTCAGGTGTAACGGTTAATAACCGTCTTGCCTGGGCGCTACTTGTTTCCGTCGGCCTTTGTTATTTAAGAAAGGGCTGAAACGTCACGCCTTAACCTTCTACAAATACCCAGCCACCAACTGCCCCCTCGCGGAAAAGCTATAATATGTATCCCCAGCAACAATAATATGGTCCAGCACCTTAATGCCAAGGTGCGCCATGCCCTCCGAAATTTGGCGGGTAACCTCCGCGTCGGCGCGGGACGGCTTTAATGACCCGCCCGGGTGGTTATGGGCAAGAATTACATTAGACACCTTGTCTTGGATAGCAGCCCGCGCTACTTCACGGGGGTAAACAGCAGTTTCGTCTACGGTTCCTTCAGATACCAGTACGGTGTTTTTAAGCCGTAGTTGGCTGTCTATACAAAGCACATAAAAACGCTCTATCGAATGGCCGACAAATAAGCCCATAGCGTATTCACCGGCGACACGGCTGTTGTCCAGCCGCAGCCTTTGGTTTGTTTTGCTTCGGCAGTAGCGGTTAGCCAATGCCGGTACTAGGTTTAGCAATATTGCTACATTTTCCGAGCAGTTTAGCCTTTGCATCAGCGCTTCAACATCGGCCTCAAATAAATTGTGCAGGGACCCGAACTGCTTTAGCATCTTGTGCGCACGCGGGTTTGTGTCGCCCCTTGGCGTGCAATAAAACAGTAGCATCTCAAGCACCTCATGGTCTGCGAAACCATCCAGTCCGCATGTGCGGTAGCGGGTTTTCACTCGCGCCCTATGACCCTCGTGGGGGTTTTCGTTTTTAGGAGTTTTATCTGACATTTTACCCTTCTTTACATAAGCGCCGCGTCTAAACTGTCGGTTACGGTTTTCAACACCTTTACGCGGGCGTACTTTTTATTGTTGGATTCTATGATATTCCATGGCGCGTGGACATTATGGGTGTTTGCCAGCATTTCGTCTACTGCTTGTTCGTACTGCGGGCGTTTTTCTAGGTTGCGCCAGTCGTCCGGGGTGATTTTGTGCTGCTTTTCCGGGTTGTTCTGGCGGGCGGTAAGGCGGCGCAGCTGCTCGTCCTTATCCACATGCAGCCAGAATTTTTGCAGGATTGTGCCGTGGTTTACTAGGTGCTGTTCCATTTCATTAATTTCCTGGTAGCCGCGCCGCCAGATATGCTCCGGGGTTAGTTCGTCTACCCTTTCTATCAGCACGCGCCCATACCATGAGCGGTCAAAGATTGTTATATGGCCGTCCTTGGGCATTTTCACCATAAACCGCCAAAGATAATGCCGCGCCAGTTCGTATGGCCTTGGGGCGCCTATTGGCACAACCGCGTAGCAACGGGGGTCAAGCTCGCTGGTCAGGCGCTTTATATTGCCACCTTTCCCGGCCGCGTCCCAGCCTTCGTACACGATTACCGCAGAGCGGCGCTTAGTATATAACTTGTTGCCTAGCATCCGCATCCGCTGTTGGTAGTAGGTAAGTTCGTCGTTATACTCCACATCGTATAAGGACCGGCCTGGAGATATGCCTTGAAGTATGCGCGGGTAGGAATTTACCGGCTCACAAGCGGCAGCAGGCATAGGTTTTTTTATAGATAACCGGTTATTTATCGCGGTTATTATTGTGCGCAGGATTTTTACGGCTGCGTATTTTCTGTCATCGGATTCTATAATGTGCCATGGGTTGGCTTCTGTTTGAGTTTTATTTAGGATTTGTTCAAATACTTGCATGTATTGGCTGTAGTTTTTGTTTTGCTCCCAGTCATGGGATTTTACGCGCCATGCGGTTGTTGGGTCTTTTTCTAGGGCCTTGAACCGGCGCTTCTGCTCATCTTGGCTGATGTGCAAAAAAAACTTGATTATTAACGCGCCATCGTCGGTTAGTTGCCGCTCGAAGGCGTTTACATCGTAGTAGAAGCCATATGCCTCGGTGTCGGAAATTTCCCATGTTTCGCGCAGGTGGGGCATTATTAGCCTGTGCCAGCTTTTGTCTAGTATCACTATTTGCCCCTTGGAGGGTAGGTATGTCCAAAAACTCCACAGGAATGGGCGCATTTTCTTTTCATCGTTGACTTTACCTGTTGTGCGTACGTCGAAATAGCGCGGGTCAAGGGCGTTTACTACACGGGCGATAGATGTCCCTTTGCCAGATGCCCCCCAGCCTTCGAATACGATTATAACCGGGATTTCGGTTTCGCGCAGGGTCTGCTGTAGGTTGGTCAGCGTTACTTCCAACTCGCGCATGGATGATTTGTATTCTTTTTTGTCTAAAGAAGGTTGCAGATTTATGTCTGATAGCATATTTCACCGTTTTCTTATATTTTTGCCGTTGCGCAAAGCAGTATACCACAGCTTGTAACACATTTGGACAAAGTGAATATAGTATGTACTAGGAACACCTTTCGCAGGGTTCCATGATATAGATTAGGCATCGGGTGGGTAACGTGACCCGGGGGTGGAGGACAATAGTCAACTGCCTTTGCGGCAAGCCATTTCAACCGAAATGGCACCCGCCCGGTGTCAACAGAAAGGAGGATAACCATGGGCGAATTTTTACTTGAAAGCTTAGGGCGTTATATCGGCCAGACGGTTACAATATTTACCACCAGCGGTGGTTTGTCAGGCAATGGCTTCACAGGTGTATTGGCCGGCATTTGCGGCTGCACCATTAAGCTTATCACAGACATTGGCGCACCACCTTCTTGCCCCATTGGCAGCGCATGCTGCGGTGGCTTCTTCGAAGACGGCTTTGAAGATGGCGGTTTTGATGGCATTGGCATGACCCCCGGCATTTGTGGCTTGATGGGCCGCTGCCGTGAAGGGCGCAGGTGCCGTGGCGGACGCAGGCGCGGATGGTGGGGTAGCAACTGGCTTGGCTCAGTTGACCATCAAATAAACCAGTAAAAATAAAGCTCTGCTAGTCCTTAGTAAACCTTGTTATTACTGCCTTACATGGCTATATTCTAGCTCTAGTCGTATTTTTTCAAGCTCTATCAAAAGCGTTTTAACTTCCGTAGTATCTATGCTACGATGCTTCTTTGAAACAATAATAATCGTATTAATTAGGCTTTCTAAAAAATAGGCTTCACCCAACATCTTTTCAATTATATCTGTTAGTTCACTCACCCCGATTGATTCATCATCAAGTACATTGTAGGTAAAACAAAAATTAATTATTTTCCCTATTAAAACATTTTTTTTCAAAATTATTCCCCATTCTTTTTATCTACAAGGATGCTTAAAAAATCCGCAAACTTGTAAATGGCACTGCGTTTTAGTTTTTTAAACTCGTTGCTGTCGCTATTGTTAAAGCCTAGTAGGTTAACTATTTCATCCTCGTACTTGCGATTGATAAAATATTCCATTATGTATAGCTGCTCTTCATCAGACAAGACACTTCTAGCCCAATAATAATTTGAGATATACTCTCTTAGCTTATCTTCTGTAAGTTCTTTGGCTGATAGATTAAAGACATCTTCCCCAATAGCAACATATGGCTGTTTTCTGTATTCAGCTGAAAAATCGTAATTAGCTGTTAGTCCCCTTTGGGCATTTAGCTTTTCCCATTCCCATTCTAAGGTTTCCAAGTTTATAAAATAGTTGTTTACCTTTTTCTTTGTTTCTTCAAAATTGAATCCTTCCAAGTTTTGAATTGATAGTGTTCTATTCTTATACATATTCATTTTAAAATTCCCCCTTACCTTCATCATAATAGATATTATTGTCATAATTTATCGTTATTTGTAGTCTAATACGACTTTTCTCAACATTTCATTGCAAAATCTTCCTTTCTGCGCAAAAAAGAACCCGTCAATAAACGGATTCTTCTGCTACATGAGACTTTTGCTCATTGTACACATTTTAGCACATGGATTTTATAATGGAAGGGGTAACTTACGGCTAATTGCTTGCACTTAGCTGTGCCTTAGCGTCATTTAGAGTGTGACTAGCGTTATTTACCGTACAATTCTAAAAATCTAGCTGCATTCATTATTTCTGGCTTTTCAACGCCAACATCGTTGAAATCTTTATCCCCTGTTATGAGAATATCAACATTTGCTGTAATCGCCGAGTATAAAATTGGTTCGTCTTTTGTATCTCGCATTTCTATTTCTTTTATATTCGGTATGCTCTTTGGTGTATACTCTATCTCATAAGGTATCTTCATCAAAAAATTATCTAATACCTTTTGCTTTGTTGGAAACTTTTTTTCGACAACCTCATTTAGCTCGTCAATGATATACGAACACAACACTAATCGGTGATTGTTGCACACTTCATTTAGCACATTTTTTAGAGTGCTACTGTCGAAGATAACAATTGAGATAATGGTATTAGTATCTAACATAACCCTCATATTATTTATTTCTCGCTTTTCTAATTTCATTTACCATATCGGCTACATCTTGTTCTGATTTAAGTCCCAGTCTCTCTGCTTCTCCAGCAAACCCCGCTCTTGCCTCGTCAACTGCCAATGATACAGGATTAACAAGCATAAACTTTCCATCTTGTTCAATAAAAGCCACCTTATCCCCGTCACTTAACTTTAATAGCCGCCTAATCATTATCGGGATGGTTATTTGACCTTTAGACGTAATTTTTGCCAATTCCATCAAGCACATCTCCTTTCCTTGAATTCCTTACTTTATTATACGCACAATTCTTATTAATTACAACAAAAACAACACCATTTGCTTATTTGGATGTTAATCGTTGTTTTTGCTCTTCATTCAACATCCAATAGAAAAGACGCATACTTGCATCCTCATGTATTACTTGAATATTATAGCCTCTCCGCATTGGGGAACCCTATTACCATCATGTTTCGCATCGGAGTACCCCAAACTTTACACATTTCTTTACATAGCCAACTCCGCAAAGTTCCATTCAATGACAATATCCCTTTCCTTTGCCTCTTCGCTAACATCACCAATATATATTCTGCTAACAAACTCATCAAGAATTATCTTGTTAAGTTTGTCGATTTGCTTATATTTATCTATGATGCTATTGATATTATCCTTTCTGTCTGCTTTGGCTTGAATTAGCTTTATTTCTTCATCTATTACTTTAATCTGTTTCTTTCCAACTTCTATGTCTTGCAGATAAGCCTCTCTTAACATAATGAACTCATCTTCTGATATTATCTTTTGGGCCTTATCTTCGTATAAGCCTTTATAGTAGTTGTTCTTTTCATGTATTTGTCTTTCAATTTTTGCCTTCTCTAATTTACGTGTGCTTAGTCTATCAGAAGACTTGGCATTTTTATTTACTTGACTGATATGTTGCCTTTCCAATGAGGCTTGATTATAGAATTTTCTGAATTGTAAATTCATTTCTTTTATGACAGCATCTTCTAATAAGTCTATTCTGACGGCTTTTCTGTTATTGCAACTGCGGTATTTCTTTGCACCCTTACATTGCAAGTATGCCCGCTTTCCGTCTGGCTCGCCTTTTACATTATATACATTTCGCATAAATATTCTGTGACATTCATTGCAATAAACTTTCTGGCTAAAGAAATGTATCTCGCCCGTTCTGGTCGGAGATTCATGCTTGCCCAACCTGTCTTGCACGTTTAGCCATGTGTCTATATCAATAATTGGCTCGTGGGCGTTCTCTGTGATACTCCACTTTTCTTTTTCTACTGCTCTTGATTTATGTATCTTATAACTAATTGATGTCCTCTTTCCCTGTACTAAGTTGCCAATATAAGCTTGATTTCTTAATATTCTTGCTATTGTGTCAACATTCCATTCAGCTTTTGAATAGTCTAGTCCACGGCAAACAAACTTACTGCCATTTTTCCGTTTATAAATTGATGGTGTGTCTATTTTTTCATTGTTTAATATTTGACATATTTTATGATAACTGAAACCATTTTTATAATGCTCATATATTCTTCTTACAACTTCGGCGGGGACTTCATCAATAATTAATTTATGCTTGTTTTCGGGGCTTTTTATATACCCATAAGGGGCAAAACTACCCATATAAAGGCCATCATCACGTTTATTGCTTAACGACTTTTTTATATTTTCGGATAAGTCCTCTAAAAACCATTCGTTTATAAGCCCGTTTATCTGCCTTGCCTTTTTATTTCCTTTTATTTCGGTATCGGCATTATCGACAATGCTTACGAACCTAACGCCCCACAAGGTAAACTTATTATGCAGATACTTTTCGATTACCTCCATGTCCCTTGAAAATCTTGACTGCGTTTTGCATAGTACAAGGTTAATTCTGCCGCTCTCACAGTCTTTTATCATTCGTTCAAAGTCTGGGCGGTATGTTCCAGCTCCTGAATAATCATCATCGCTGTATATGTCTATAACTTCCCAATCATTTTGCAACGCATACTTTAGCAACATACTCTTTTGATTTTGAATACTGTCGCTGTCATCATTTACATTTTTCTTATCTCTATCCTCATCAGATAACCTACAATATACACCTACTTTTACTATCATAGTCTATCCTCCAAACTTATTGTTGGAAAAACTATAATATTCTTGAAATACAAATATATTATATCGAATCTTGTCAATTATTACCACCACGAGATTCTAGGTGCATCATTACTTTTAACAGTTTAGAGTTGAATAACTCTATAAAATCTTCTTGATTACCGATATTTGAATTTAATATACTGCTTATATTAAATTTAACGTCCAATTTTATCTAAACCCCCTTTAGTTTAAAAGTATTTATTTGGACAAGAAAAAATGCCAGCAAGATGCTGACATTTTTCATTGTGTATATCTTTATATTAATTTTACTGCTTTTTCAGAATACAAATCGCCTATTTTCCTGATTGACTATTATGTCGTTAATTGGTATTATAACCAATTAACGGAGGAAATGAAATGTGTCAAGATAGTTATCATGCTGAATATATAAGTGACATTACCTATAAAGACAAAATCTTTGAAGGAGAAGAAGCAATTATAAAGAGTAGCGTTTGGAACGGGTGGAGCGGGTGGAATAGTGAAGACGAACGTATAAAAGGTGAACGAATTGAGAGATTTTCAATAAATAATAAGCCGAATGACAAATACGAATTCCAACTTTTCATTGATGAATCTATTAATCGTAAAAATATAAAAGTGGAACGGGTGTTCTTTACTCAACCTCTTACATACGAATTTCCAATGAGCAAATCGAAGCCAACTGAAGATGCAATGATAATATCAATGACAAAAGTTAGTCATTTTGATAATCAAATTAGTTGTTCATTCCGATTTGATAATGTTGGATGCAAGGTACATGATTTTATTGTTGATATTGATGTAGTCGTGTATGAACTTTTGGCGGTGTAAAAATTTTTCTGTAAAAGCCAAACTTCCAAGATAATGACGAAACAATAGTAACATTACATGGAAGTCAAGGGAAGGAGGAAGATTTTTTCGGGACGTTTTCCCCGAAAAAATA